>Ga0067045_1029088_pt1 | contig 24020 bp, 21 predicted proteins | sample TerdegcTABiofilm_FD_59184 | JGI IMG/M metagenome (GOLD analysis project Ga0067045, IMG submission 59184) | Combined Assembly of (Gp0054472, Gp0054536) Wastewater bioreactor microbial communities from Singapore -Terephthalate degrading... | reverse complement strand
GTTTTATCATATCTTAAGCTCCTTGTGTATAATAGTTCACCCAATGGGTGATTTTGTTGTTTCCATATAAACTATTATACACAAAGGAGACTCTCTATTTTAGTAGATTTCTATTTCTATTTTAGGGAATTACTGAAAAATTTTAGGAAATTAATAAATTATGTTAAAATTTTTTATTAAACTTCTACCGGAGGAATAGATGCTTATTATTGGCGAGCGTTTAAGTGTTGTTTCAAAAAAAGTTCGTGAAGCCATTATAAAAAAAGACAAGAAGCCAATTCATGAGATAGCTATTGAGCAGTGGAAGGCTGGTGCTCATATGATAGAGGCAAACATTGGTCCTGCAGAGGATGAAGGAGAGGGAGTAATGGAGTGGATGGTAACAACTATTCAAGAAGTTGTTCCCCTTCCTGTATCCCTTGATACAACAAATTCTAAGGCAATGGAAGCAGGACTGAAAGTGCATAATAATCAATGGGGTAAACCCTTAATTAATTCAACTTCTCTTGATCCTGAACGATTTGTTATGTTTGAACTTGCAGCAAAATATAGTGTTCCAATCATTGCACTTACTGTTGGTAAAGGTGGACTTCCAAGAGATGCTGAAGAAAGGGTGGATATAGCTGCTCAGCTCATTGAAAAGGCGGCAGAATTTGGAGTCTCACTTGAAGATGTATACCTTGACCCACTGGTGCTTCAAATATCAACTTCTCAAGAGCAGGCTAAGGAGGTTTTGCGTGCCATAAAACTTTTTCAGCAGCTAAATGATCCTCCTATGAAAACAATAGTTGGACTGAGTAATATTTCAAATGGATGTCCAAAGCATTTAAGACCTATTTTAAATAAATATTTTTTTGCTCTTTTAATGTATGAAGGACTCAACGCTGCAATTGCAAATCCTGCAGAGATAATAGAAGTAGTGAAAACAATTAGTATAATCAATGGTAAAACTCTTTATGCTCATTCCTATCTTGAAATTTAGGAGTTAAAAAATGAATTTTTCAATACCAAAAGAAACATATACAGGAAGGATTCCTGAAATTGTTTTTGGAAAAGAGAAAAAGGCTTATTTTGGAGGGGAATCGGCACTACCTTTCCATTTTTTTGAGGGAGAATTTATATATAAGCCCTTAATCGCTTTTGAGATTCAGGATGATATTCCTGAAGATTATCCAGAAGAACTTGCGAAGGTTTATTCTTCAGTGTGGGATAGTCCAATAAAATGGGCAAAATTTTGCGAAACTCTTGGTGCAGAAGCAATTGCTTTAAGGCTTATGAGTACACACCCAGATAGCAAAGATTCCAAACCAGAAGAGGCTGCTGATAAAGTAAAAAAAATTCTCTCGGAAATAGATTTACCTCTGATAATCTTGGGAAGTAATCATTCTGAGAAGGACGCTGAGGTTCTTCCTGTAGTATCAGATGCTTCAAGGGGATATAACTGTATAATTGGAAAAGCTCAGGAAGGCAATTATAAAACTATCACTGCTTCTGCAATGGCTGGTGGTCATAGTCTTATTGCAATGTCTGAACTTGATGTAAATCTCGCAAAACAGCTTAATATTTTAATTACCCAGATGGATTTTCCGAGAGAAAAGATAATTATAGACCCCATGTGCTCTGCTTTGGGATACGGCTTTGAATATACCTATTCAGTAATGGAAAGAATCAGAATTGCAGGGCAAATTCAGGGAGATAACATGCTTTGTGTTCCAATGGTTGCTGATGTTGGTTTTTATGTCTGGAAAACAAAGGAATCACAGGCATCTGAATCTGATATTCCTGAGTGGGGAAGTCTACATGAAAGAGCTGTTATGTGGGAAGCAGTAACAGCCTGTTCATTTTTACTTTCAGGGGCAGAACTATTGATAATGAGACATCCTGAAGCTATAAATACTGTCAAAAGATTTATCGGTGATTTATTTTCCTAAAGGGAGTGAAAAATGGCAATTACAGGAATAGAAATTTTTAAGCTTCTTCCAAAGACGAATTGTAAAAAATGCGGATTTCCAACATGTCTTGCTTTTGCTATGAAGGTTGCACAGGGTCAGGCAGATATTGAACAATGTCCTGAAGCATCTGAGGAAGTTAAAGCAAAACTTAAGGAAGCAGCTACGCCTCCTATTCGTGGATTTGTTTTTGGCTCAAAAAATATAAAAATTAAAATCGGAGAAGAAACAGTTTTATTCAGACATGAAAAAAAGTTTTTTAATCCTACGGTTTTAGCCCTTGAAATTAAAGATACAGAATCAAACATAGATGGATTTATAAATGAAGTTTTGGAGTCTTCCATTGAAAGAGTTGGTCAAATACTTAAAGTTGATGCAATATTTTTAAAGAACGAATCAGAGAATTCTGAAATATTCAATCAGGTGTTAGATAAAATAATAAATAAAGCTTTTGATTTACCTCTTATTCTTGGGATATCAAAGCCTGAAGTAGCAGCTAAGGCACTTGAAAAGTTGAAAGAAAGCAGACCAATACTTTCAGGAGCAACCCCTGAAAATATTAATGAAATGTCTGAAATAGCCAAAAAATACAACGTTCCTCTGATTATAAGTGATAAAGGGATAGAAAAAGTTCTAAAACTTGTAGAAATTGCCCGTTCAGTGGGTGTTCAGGATTTAGTAATTGATACTCAGCCAAACAGTGCTAAAGAACTTCTTATGGATAACACATTAATAAGAAGAGCAGCACTTAAAAAAGGCATCAGATTATTGGGATATCCAATAATAACATTTGCAAATAGGGATGATAATTTTTATGAAACTGTTATTGCTTCTTTAGCAATTTTAAAATATTCTTCAATTGTTGTATTAAGTAGCATTCCCAAATGGAAAAATCTTGTGCTTTTCACATTGAAACAAAATATCTACTCAGATCCGCAGGTTCCTATGCAGGTAAAGCAGGATATATACAAAGTTGGAGAGCCTGATGAAAATAGTCCAATAATAGTTACTACTAATTTTGCTTTGACTTATTTTCTTGTAAAAGGGGAGATTGAAAACAGCAAAGTCCCTGCATGGCTTGCTATTATGGATTGCGATGGACTGAGTGTCTTGACTGCTTGGGCAGCTGGAAAGTTTTCTGCAAGCAAGATTGCTCAGTTTATAAAAGAAAGTGGGATAGAAGAAAAGCTTAATCATAAAGAGCTTATAATTCCAGGATATGTTGCGATGCTTAAAGGAGCAGTTGAAGATAAACTTCCTGGCTGGAAGGTAATAGTGGGGACAAAGGAGGCAAGTGGAATTCCAGCATTCTTAAGAAACTATGTAAGGAGTAAAAAATGATAGAAAAATTAGTAGAATTTACAAAAAAAGCATCAGAAGAATTGTTAAAGGAAACAGAGGCACTTTTAAATAACACAATATCAGAAAAAGGTAAGACTTTTTCTTTTGAGCTTCCAGATACAGCCTATGGTCTTCCTCTGATTTATGCTCTTGAGGGATTAAAAATAACAGAACTTTCAGAGCTTGAAAAGTTTTATGAAACGATAAAAGACAAATTTTCTCAGTCCCTTGATGCGATGAATCTTGCATTAAACTACCTTTATCTTGCAGAGATTTATCTTGCTTTGCTGTTTTGTCATTCCGAGCGAAACGAGGAATCTCCTTTTTATGGCTTTCTCAGTGACACAATTCAGAGAACTCTCGGAGTTCAGCTTGTTGATGGTAGAATCCCTGCTGTAGCAGTTTTAGTTGGGAAAATTGAGCAAGAAAAGCTTTTGCCAATTATAAAAGAACTTCAGGAAAAAAGAATTCTTGCTTTTCTTATAGGTCCTCTGGCAGAAGAGTTTATAAAAACAGGTGAAAGACAAGGTTTTGAAGCTTATGTAGTTCCTGTAGGTACAAAAATAGAAGATACAGTCTATGTCATTGACTGGGCAGTAAGAGCATCTCTAATTTTCGGAGGACAAACAGCTGGAGATAAAAATGCGATAATTGATTATGTAAGAAAGAGAGTAAATACCTTTGCTATTGCTTTTGGAAGCATTGATGAAAAGGCAGTAGCAGTAGCACTGGGTGCAGCAGTATTTGCAATTCCTGTTATAACAGATCAGAGTCTTCCAGAAATTTCAATCCCTGAAATTGCTGCATATCCTCTTATTGTATCAGAACCTAATTACGAAAAGATTGTTAAAAAAGCAATTGAGACAAGAGGATTAAAAATAATTGTTGAAAAACCACCAATTCCTGTAGCTTATGGACCGGCTTTTGAAGGTGAAAGAGTAAGAAAAGAGGATACTTTTATAGAGTTTGGAGGGCAAAAAACACCAGCTTTTGAATGGGTTAGAATGAAGGAGATACAAGAGCTTGAGGATGAAAAAGTTGAGATAGTGGGTGCTGATTGGCAAGCAAAATATGAGGCAGGTGGGGAAATGCCTCTTGGAATCGTTGTAAATGTTGCAGGGAAAAAGATGCAGAAGGATTTTGAGCCTGTTATTGAACGACAGATTCATACTTTCATAAATGAGGCAGAAGGTCTTTGGCATATAGGGCAGAGAGATATAAACTGGATAAGAATTAGCAAAAAAGCAAAAGAGTCAGGCATAACCCTCAACCATTTGGGAATAATAATATCAAGCATGATTAAGTCAAAATTTCGTAGCATTGTTGATAAAGTAGAGGTTTATCTTTATGTTGATGAAAAAGAAGTTTTAGAATTAAGGGAACAGGCAAGGAAAGAATACAGACAGAGAGATTTAAGGCTCGCTACACTAACAGATGAGGAGGTTAAAGAGTTTTATTCATGTCTTCTCTGCCAAAGTTTTGCACCGAAGCATGTATGCGTAATTACACCAGAACGTCCAGGACTTTGTGGTGCATTTACATGGCTTGATGCAAAAGCAGCATACGAGATTGAGCCAACGGGTGGAAATCAGCCTGTTCAAAAAGGTGAATTATTTGACCCAATTTATGGAAGATATAGCGGAGTTGATGAATATGTAAAGAAACACTCAGGAGGAGAAATAGAAACAATAAATCTTTACTCAATTATGGAAAATCCTATGACTTCCTGCGGTTGTTTTGAATGCATTGTAGCAGTTGTTCCCGAGGCAAATGGGGTTTTAATTGTAAACAGAGGCTACAGTGGAATGACTCCGATTGGGATGAAGTTTTCTACCATTGCAGGAATGATAGGGGGAGGTATTCAGACTCCTGGATTTATGGGAGTTGGTGTAAACTATATTACTTCAAGGAAGTTTCTTAAAGGTGACGGAGGTATCAGAAGAATTGTCTGGATGCCGAAGGAACTTAAGGAAAGAATAAAAGAGAGTTTTCAGAAAAGAGCAGAGGAAGAAGGAATTCCTGAACTAATTGAAAAAATTGCTGATGAAACAGTTTGTGAAGATATTGAATGCCTTCTTGATTATCTTAGCCGAATAGAGCATCCTGCTTTAGAGATGGAGCCCATTATAAAATAAAAAATGGCGGCGAAGGGATTTGAACCCCTGACACGACGGATATGAGCCGTCTGCTCTGACCAACTGAGCTACGCCGCCGAACAATACTAATATATCAAAATCAGTATTTTTTTGGCAAATATCAACACTCTTGAGAAAATAAAATCTAAATGATGTATAATTAATTTAAAAACAGCAGGAGGATATTGATGATTGAAAAAGCCAAAGTTGAGCAGGTTTTAGGCAAAATTAGAGTTGGTCTTATGGCAGATGGAGGTAATATTGACCTTGTTGATATTAAAGATAATATAGTTTATGTGAAGTTAAAGGGAGCCTGTGGAACATGTCCGATGGCGACTCTAACACTTAAAAACTGGGTTGAAAAGACACTAAAAAGTGAAATTCCAGAGGTTAAAGAAGTTGTAGCTGTTTAAGGTAATGTTTAAATTTTTAATCATTTTATTTAACTTTCTGTTTCCTTTAATTTTGTCTTCTTTGTCTTTAACATGGGCAGAAGATAAAATTCAAGTTAAGGATATAAGATATTATGAACTCTCTCAAGGATTAAGAGTAGTAATTGAAACAAGTGGAGTTACTGAATTTATAAAGGGAGAACTTAAAAACCCAGAAAGACTTTTTTTTGATATAAAAAATGCTACACTCAACAAGGAGATAAAAAAAGAATATTTAGTAAATGACCCTATTGTAAATAAAATCCGAATTGGACAGTTTGATATTAATACAGTAAGAATTGTCTTTGATCTTAAAAAGTCTGGCTATGAGTTCAAAATTATTCAACTTGAAGATCCTTTTAGAATAGTGATTGATATATATTCACAGGGAAGCCTTAAATCATCAAAAAATCTTGAAGAAAAAGAAACAAAAATTACACTGAAGCGGAAAATTGTTATTGATCCAGGACATGGAGGTAAAGACCCCGGTGCAATAGGTCCGTCAGGATTAAAAGAAAAAGATGTCACACTTGATATTGCTCTAAAAGTTAGAGAAATTTTAAAAACTGATCCCTCCTTTGAAATAATTTTAACAAGAGACAAAGATATCTTTATACCACTGAACGAAAGAACAGAAATTGCAAACCGAGTTGGTGCTGACCTTTTCATTTCAATTCATGCAAATGCTTCTCCAAACTCATATGCTCGGGGTATAGAAACATATATTTTGAACTGGACAGATGATGAAGAAGCAATAAGAGTTGCAGCAAGAGAAAATGCAATTTCTATAAAAAAGATGAAACAGTTAAAGGGAGAACTTGGCTTTATGCTTGCTTCATTAGAAAGGGAAGCAAAAAGAGATAGTTCTGTCAGACTCGCAGGATATGTCCATAATTCTATGACAGGCAGTTTAAAAAACTCTTTTTTAAGACATGACAATGGAGTAAAACAGGCTCTTTTTTATGTTTTAGTTGGTGCTCAGATGCCATCATGCTTGCTTGAAGTTTCTTATATAAGTAATCCTGAAGAGGAAAGACTTCTTAATCAAGAATCATACAGAATGGAAATAGCCCAATCAATTGTTGATGGAATCAAAAATTATTTTCTTAAAACAGAGCAGATTAAGAAAGTGAAATATACAAAAAATAACTCTACAACAAATAAAGTAAATATCAAAAAAGTCAAAAATACGCGACAGAAGGCTAATCTATAAATGGATTTATTCATAGAGAATGCTTTTATATTTGACGGGCTTGGTAATTCTCCATTTAAAGCCAATATAGGCATACAAAAGGATAAAATTATATACATTGGCAAGGAAAAATTCCGTGCAACAAAAAAGATAAATGCAAAGGAGTTAGTACTCACGCCAGGTTTTATTGATACACACTCTCATTCTGATTTTACAATTCTTGCAGACCCAAATGCAGAAGGAAAAATCACCCAGGGTATTACTACTGAAATAAATGGAAACTGCGGAATATCAGGCTTTCCAATGCTTGGTGAAGCTTTTGAAAGAAGGCTGCCTGAGCTAAAAAGTCTTGGACTTAGTCCTTGGAATACCTGTCAGGAATATATAAAATTATTGAAAAAAGCTAAGCCTGCAATCAACTTTGCTACCATGTTGGGTCATGGAAATCTGAGAGGGGCTGTGGTTGGTTATAAAGATGTAAAATCGCGGAAAAAAGAAATAAACAAAATGAAAGAACTTTTAAAAACAATGCTTTCTTATAATGTAAAGGGGCTTTCAACAGGATTAATATATCCCCCAGGAATTTTTGCTGATACAGAAGAGATTATTGAACTTGCAAAGACTTTAAGACAATTCAAAGGTATTTACACAACTCACATGAGAAGCGAAGGTGATAGAGTGATCGGAGCTTTAGAAGAAACTATTTTAATTGGGAAGAAAGCAAAAATACCTGTTCATATTTCCCATCTCAAGACATCTGGTAGAGACAACTGGTGGAAGATTGATGTAATTTTAAAAATAATAAAAGACGCACAAAATAAAGGGATACAAATAACAGCGGACAGATATCCCTATATTGCTTCTCAAACAGACCTTGATGCTTTCTTGCCCTCATGGATAATTGAAGGAAGCAGAGAGGATATTATAGAAAGACTAAAAAACAAAAATGTAAGACTCAAAATTAAAAAATATTTTAAAGAGCGAGGAGAAGATTTTCTAAACAGTCTTTTGATTTCTGATATTGCCTCTGATAAATATAAATCATTAGAAGGTAAAAGATTAGGAGAAATTGTTACCCTTGAAAATGCTGCTCAATTTACATGTGATTTATTGATTCATTCAAATCTTATGGTAGGAGTAATATATTTTGGAATGAGTGAAGAAAATCTTGAAAAAATTTTATCCCAACCTTATGTTATGATAGGCACTGATAGTTCTGCCAGATGTACAAGCGGAATTACCAGAAATGGTAAACCACATCCAAGAGGATTTGGTAGTTTCCCGAGATTTATAAAAAAATATATTTTAGACAAGGGATTATTAAAACTTGAGGAAGCAATAAGAAAAATAACATCTTTACCAGCACGAACCTTCAGGATTGAAAAAAGAGGAGTTATAAAAGAAGGCTATTTTGCAGATATTGTTATCTTTGACCCAGCCGAGATTGAAGATAGAGCCACTTTTGAAAAACCATTCAATGTTTCAAAGGGAATTAAATATGTTATTGTAAACGGCGAAATTGCTGTATTGGAAGGCTCAATGACAGGGAAAAGAAACGGAAGAGTTCTTTTATGAAAATTGTTGGAATCACATGTAGCATTGATGAAAAAAAACTTTATCTAAACAGGGATTATACCACAGTTATTATTAATCTTGGTTTTATTCCACTAATAATCTCGCCTGATATGACAGAAAAAATAGTAACTCATATTAATAAAATCTCAGCCTTGATAATTTCTGGAGGAGGAGATATAAATCCTAATTTTTATGGAGAAAAAAATAAAGCCTGTAAAAATCTTGTGCCTGATGAAAGAGTTTTATCAGAAATGAAACTTCTCAAAGCATTTATTGAAACAGGTAAACCAATTTTAGGAATATGTTATGGAATGCAACTTATGAATATATTTTTAGGTGGAAATCTTTACCAGAATATTGAGACACAGATAAAACATAGTTCAGATAATCATGAAATTCAAGTAACTGATAATTTTTTATTTGAAAAAGGGCAGTATATTGTAAATAGTTCTCATCATCAGGCTATTAAAATTTTAGGCAATGGACTTGAAATATTTTGTATGGCAAGGGATGAAGTTATAGAAGGTGTTTATCTTAAAGAACATCCTTTTTTTGTCGGGGTGCAATGGCATCCAGAAAGACACATGGGAGAAATTTCTTTAAACCTTTGGAAGAGTTTTGCAAAAAAGATAAAATAGAATATGAGTCCATCCAAAAAATATAGAATTTCTCTTGAAAGAAGCTTTTACATCTGGATTTTACTACTTTTTATTGGCATTCTGGGTTATCTTAATTATCAAATACTTAAATCTTTTTTTGCTTCTGCAGGGTGGGCTATAGTGATTGCTTTAGTGTTTCATCCTGTTTTTGATTATTTAAAAAAATTTCTAAAATACAGAGGACTTACAGCTGTAGTAACGATAATTTTAGTAATAGTTCTTTTTCTTTTCCCCTTTGTCTATGTTTCTTATCAGATCATTCTTGAAGCAGGAGAACTCATAAAAGGCGTTAATCTTCCTGAGCTTATAAATGAAATAATGTCTCACCCATTACTTTCAAAAATTCTTGAGAAATTAAGTTTTATTACAGGAGGTGACATTGCATCACTTGAGATTATAATTAAAAATGAACTCAGCGGATTATTGAAAGAAGGGGCACTTAGAATTGCTCATGGATTTGGTGATATACTGAGCCTTTTTCTTAATTTGATACTGACTTTTTTTATTGCTTTTTTCTTTCTGAAAGATGGACATCATTTTGTAAAAAAAATTGAAGAATTCTTGCCTTTCGCGGAAGTTGATAAAACTTCTATCAGAAATCAAATTAGAAATATAATTTATACAACTTTTTATGGTGGTATTTTGATAGCCATGCTTCAGGGAACAATTCTTGGAATAACTTTTTATTTTCTTGATATGCCTTCATCAACACTCTGGGGCTTTGCAACTGCGGTTGCGTCCTTCATACCTGTTTTAGGAGCTTTTGCTGTATGGGGACCGGCTTCTATTTATTTACTGGCTAAGGGATTAATTATAAAGGGGTTGATTCTTGCAATGGTAGGAGCATTTATAATAAGCCTTATTGATAATGTTTTGAAGCCTCTAATTATAAAAGGCAAAGTTAAATTGCCCCTTATATTTATATTTCTTTCTGTTCTTGGTGGAATTAAAATTTTTGGACTTATTGGTTTTATAATTGGACCTCTTGTTTTTAGCCTTTTTGTCTCATTCTTAGAAATTTTAAAGAACTTTATAGGAGGTAGTGAAAATGTTTGAAAGGAAGGATTTAGAAAAACTTGAAAAATTTAATTTTAACGATGCTTATGTTGTAAGCCTTTTTCTTAATGTTTCTCCAAATGAAAGGAAAAAACAGGCTTACTTATCAAAGTTTAAAAATCTTGTAAAGAGTTTACCAGAAAATATTCAGAATGCTTGCAAAGATGATCTTGGCAAGATGGAAGCTTTTTTACAAAGTGAAAGAGAATCTTTTAAAAAATCTATTGTTATTTACAGTTGCACGGCTAAAAACCTTTGGATAAGATATGATTTAAATGTAGAGCTTAAGGATGATTTAGTTGTTGATAGAACTCCTTGTACAAGCCCTCTTTTTGATTTACTTGATAATTATCAGAAATATGGCGTTCTTCTTGTTGATAAACGCACAGCCAGAGTATTTTTAGTTTTTCTGGGTGATATTGAGGAATACGGAATGGTTCAACATGAAGATGTCCCGGGAAAGCACAAAAAAGGTGGATGGTTTGCTCTTGCAGAAAAAAGATATGAAAGACATATTGATTATCATGTAAAGATGCATCTAAAGGATGCAGTTGATAAGTTTGATAGCTTTCTTAAGGATAAAAATATCAGAAGACTTATTGTTGCAGGACCTGACGAGGCAATTTCTGAATTAATGAATATACTTAATGATGAAATAAAGCTCAAAATAGTGGGAAGAGCAAACATTGAAAAATATGCTTCAAAAGAAGATGTTTTAGAAAAAGTAATTCCAATCGTTGAAGAATATGAAAGGTCTAAAGAAAAAGAAACAGTTTCTGAGCTTATTACAAGGTCATTGAAAAATAATAATGCGGTTATGGGAATTGATGATGTATTTAAATATCTGAGAGATAGAAGAGTTATGAAACTCGTTATCGTAAAAAATTACATAGTAGAAGGTTTTATCTGTCAGAATTGTGGATTTGCAACAACTCAAAATGTTGAATGCTGCATGGAATGTGGAGGTTGTGTTATGAAAAACGATAACCTTGTAGAAAAAGCTACAGAGATGGCAATTGAGCAGTCTGCTTTAGTGGAAGTTGTAAAAGACGAAAAAGACAGACAAAGACTTCTTGAATACGGTGGAATAGGAGCTTTTTTAAGATTTTAAATATTCTCGTAAATATTTAGCAGTATAGGAGTTTTCAAGTTTTAAAAATTCAGTGAGGTCGCCTTCATAAAGAAGGTGGCCTCCTTTATCTCCACCTTCAGGTCCAAGGTCAATTATCCACTGAGCCTCTGAAATTACCTGGAGATTATGTTCAATTATGATTACTGTTGCTGATTTATCAAGCAATCTTTTTACGATGTTAAGAAATTTTTTAATATCTTCATAGTGTAGTCCAACAGTAGGTTCATCAAGTATATAAACAACCCCTTTAAGAGTTGATTTTTTTCCTGTGATAGAACTAAGAATTTCTTCACAGATTTTAATTCTCTGTGCTTCTCCTCCAGAAAGAGTTGTTGCAGGCTGCCCTAACCTGAGATAACCAAGACCTAATTCTCTGATAAGATTTATTTTTTCTCTTAAAATGTTATCCTCATAAAAGAATTCATAAGCTTCATCAAAACTCATTGACAGAACTTCATGTATGTTTTTATCTTTATATTTTACTTCCAGTACTTCTTTCCTAAATCTTTTACCTTCACAGTCTTCACAGGGCAAAAAAAGGTCCTCAAAAAAAAACATCTGAACTCTTATATAACCTTCTCCCTTACACTGAGGGCAATAACCCTGTGGACTGTTTACAGAAAAAGCTCCTGAAGAAAATCCTCTTAGTTTAGCTTCTTTTTGAGAGGCAAAAATATCTCTAATCTTACCATAAAGTCCGAGATATGTAACGGGCATGGATTTTGGTGTTCTTCCAATAGGAGACTGATCAATGAGTTTTATTGCTTTAATATTTTTTACCCCTTCAATGTCTTCAAAAGCAAGAGCTTTTTGAGTATCTATTCCGAGCTGATTTGCCACCGCTTTATAAAACGTATCAACTACAAGTGAACTTTTGCCAGAACCAGAGATTCCTGTCACTACTGTAAGGGCATTCATTGGAAAATGAACTGTTATATTTTTAAGGTTGTGTCCATGAGCATTTTTCAAAGTGATAAAATTTTTAAATAAATTTTTATAATTTTTAATTGCAAGGCATTCAGATTTTTTCAGGTAATTAGCCGTAATAGTATCAAGATTTAAAAACTTTTTTAATTCTCCAGAATAAACCACTTCGCCTCCAAGACTACCACCCCCAGGTCCAAGTTCAATTAACCAGTCTGCGTTTTTGATTACATCTTTATCATGTTCAACCACTACAACTGTATTTCCATACTCTGTAAGGTCCTTTAAAACTGCAATAATTCTGTCTGTATCTTTTGGATGAAGTCCTACAGTTGGTTCATCAAGAACATAAAGAGTTGCTGTAAGCCTATTTGAAAGCTGATTTGATATATTAAGCCTTTGATATTCACCCCCAGAAAGAGTTTTAATTTGCCTGTCCAGTGTTAAGTAACTCAGTCCTACTCTTTCAAGAAACTCAAGTTTTTCAGAAATCTGCCTTAAAGGTTCTTCTGAAATTTTTGTTTCTTCCTGAGAAAGCTTTAATGATTGAATCCATTCTTTTAGCTGGCTTATGGACATAAAATTTATATCTCCAATATCCAATCCATTTATTTTAAACATCAGTGCAGTATCTTTAAGTCGCTTGCCTTTACAATAGGGACACACAACAGGTTTCCTAATTCTTGAAAGGAAAACTCTTACATGAACCTTATATCTCTTCTTTTCAAGTTCTTCAAGAAAATCGTTCACTCCATAGAAATATTGATTTCCTGTAAAGATGAGATTTTTTTGCTCTTGAGACAGCATTCTGTAAGGAATATTTACATTTATACCCGAAAGCTTTGCTCCTTTTAGAAGTTGCTGTTTCCACCATTTAAGTGTTGGTTTTTCCCATATCTCAATAGCTCCTTCAGCAAGTGAAAGCTCTTTGTCAGGAACAATGATGCTTTCATCGTATTTTAAAAGATAACCAAATCCTTTACACTGAGGGCATGCTCCATGCGGATGATTGAATGAAAAAAGAAGAGGAGAGGGTTCTGAGATTTTTATTCCGCAATAAGGACATATTGGTTCAGAAAAAAAGTTAAGCAAATTAGCATCTTCAACAATGTAAATCTTTACTTGCCCCATCCTGAATGCTATCTCAAGCGAGTCACTGAGTCTTGAAGCATCATTGACACGTAATCTATCAACGATTACCATTTTCAATTTTTCATCAGATTTTGTGAGTTCTTTTACTATGGGATTGTTATTTTCAAATATCAAAGCTCTTGAAAATCCAAGTTGAATAAGTTTTTCTTTAGATTCGTCAGTTTCAAATACTATGAATGCTCTTTTACCAGCATATTTTTCTAAAAGTTCTTGGGTAAGTTTTGAGGAATTCCATGATTTTATTTCTTCGTTACATTTAGGACAAACAGGTTTTGCTACTTTTGAAAAAATTATTCTCAGATAATCATAAATTTCAGTATGAGTTCCAACAGTTGCCCTTGAGCCTTTAATCGGATTTCTCTGCTCAAGTGCTATTGTAGGTCTTAAGTTATCAATCAGATCAACATCAGGTCTTGGAAGTTTTTCAATGAAAACCCTTGCATAACTTGACATACATTCAATAAATCGCCACTGTCCTTCAGCATAAATCGTATCAAAAGCAAGGGATGATTTGCCAGAACCAGAGATTCCAGTTATTACAGTTAATTTGTTGTGAGGGATGATAACGTCTATATTCTTTAAGTTATTTTGTCTGGCTCCTTTTATTATGAGATAGTCTTCTTTTCTGCTATTGTGCATCTTTTATTCTAACTGTATGATAAAATATTAAATCAATATTGTTTGAGGAGGTGTAATAATGAAGCTTAATCCAGAAAAAGAAGCAATTGAAACTGTCGCAAAATTAATGCTTATTTCAGCAAGGACAGCACCTAAAGCAAAGGGAGATGATGAAATTGTTACAGGAATTGTATCCCAAGAAGAAAAAGAAGCAATTGCTCAGGAGATGGAATTAATTGGACAAAAAGAAACTCATAAATTTTTCAAAAGAGATGCTCAAAATGTAAGGGATGCTGAAGCAGTAATACTTATTGGACTTAATTTTAAAAAACCTGCAGGAGTAAACTGTGGAGCATGTGGCTATGACTGTAATACAATTCTTAAGCAAAAAACATTTAAAGTTGAATATTCAGGACCTATATGCACAATAAGAGCAATAGATTTAGGAATTGCAATAGGTTCACTGGTTTCTGTTGCCAAAGAACTCGGAGTTGACAATAGGGTAATGTATTCTATAGGTGCTACTGCTAAAAAACTTGGACTTATGGATGCTCAAATAATACTTGGTATTCCTTTAAGTGTAAAGGGTAAAAATATTTTCTTTGATAGAAAGCCTGTTTAAGTTCTAATTGAATTCTTCAGTTTATTGATTTTCAAGGGGTTATAAAAAAGTTCCCTCAATGTTTTATTGAACAATTTTTTTATTTATCTTCATCTGTGAATCTGAACTTTTCCCTGCCATGCCTGTCATTCCGAGGCTGCGTAAGCAGCCGAGGAATCTCCTCCATTTTTCATAGGACGCACTCTCAGAATGACTGTTATAAAAAATCTTCATTTTTTGTAAAAAAATTGATATAATTCAATTGGAGCATGAAGCTCTAAAAAAACCTCATGAAGGGGTTTACATCCCTATGAAAGGGAGGTGCTGACCATGATTAAGAAAGTTTCAGGGAAGCCAATGCCTACCTGTAAGTGCAAAGGTTCCTGCTAATTGAAAAGGGGGAGAATTTCTCCCCCTTTCTTTATTATTCCAGAGTGTGCCATAATATTTTATGCGTTATATTTTATTGTTTGTTCTTATTTCATTTTTTTTTATGCCTTTTTCAGCAACTGCTGAAGAAGAAAATGTCTATTTTAATTTTATGGCTGGATATTATGCCAGTATAAATGGAGATTTAAATAAAGCAATTGTCTTTTACAAAGAAGCATTAAAAGAAAATCCTCAATCAAAATTTCTAAAAATAATTTTAGCTGATACTTATTTAAAAATTGATGAACTGGAAACAGCAAAAAACTATATTACTGATGTATTAAAAGAAGATACCGAAAATATAGATGCTTTACAGGTGCTCGCTTCTGTTTATGTAAAAGAAAAGAAAATTAAAGAAGCGATTGAAGTTTATGAAAAGATTCTTCAGCAATCACCAAATAAAATTGAAATACTTTCAAAAATTGGAAATTTATATCTTATCTCAGGTATGTATGATAAAGCCATTGAAACATTTAAAAGAATACTGAAAGAAGACTCAGAAAACATAATGGCTCTGCATTTTCTTGGGATAATTTATATTGAAAAAAAGGATTTTAAATCAGCACGTGAAAGTTTTAAGACAATTCTTAAGCTTAATCCTGATTATGAACCTGCATATACAAATCTCGGAGCAGTTGAAGAACTCGCGGGTAACTTGAAAGACGCAGAACTTTATTTTAAGAAAGCATTAGAACTAAATCCTGAAAATCTTTTTGCAAGAGAACGTTTAATAAACCTGTATCTTTCTCAGAAGTCATATAAAGAAGCAATAAAAGAACTTGAAACACTAAAAGAGCAAAAATCAGAGTCAGAACAGATTCATGAAAAACTTGCACTGCTTTATTTGCAAATAAAGCAGTATGATAAAGCCACTGAAGAGCTTAAATATCTTCTATCAAAACATCCAAAAGATCTGAATCTTATGTATTATCTATCTTTAATCTATATTGAAACAGGAAAATTAAGCGAAGCAGAACATTTGTTAAAACAGATTATTTCAATAAATCCAAAACAGGTTAATGCGTTTCTGAATCTTGCTACAGTTTATTTAAAACAGAAAAAACTTATAGAGGCTTTAAATATATACGATGAGATTCTTCAATTTGCTGGTGACGTACCTGAAATTTATATTTATGCTACAGAGACTGCTATGGATTTAAAAGATTATCAGCGGGCAAGACAGTATATTGAAAATGCTTTGTCAAGGTTTCCTGAAAATCCAGATGTAAATTTTATAGCAGGAGTTGTGTTTGATAAACTTGGAAAGTTTGAGGAAACTGAAAAATTAATGAAAAAAACTTTGTCTTTAAAACCTGACCATGCGGAAGCTCTTAATTATCTTGGTTATAGTTATGCTGATAGAGGTATTAATCTTAAAGAAGCACTATCTCTGATACAAAAAGCAGTTCAATTAAAACCAAACAATGGATATTATCTTGACAGTCTTGGATGGGTTTATTTCAAACTTGGCGATAAAAAAAATGCTTTGCAATATCTTCTTGAAGCGATAAAATATGTAAAAGATGACCCTGTTATTCTTGAACATCTTGGAGATATATATAAAGAGCTTGGTAATTATAAAGAGGCTTTACAGACATGGCAAGAAGCTATGAACTATCATGAAAAAGAAGAGGGTTTAAAAGAAAGATTGGAAAAAAAGATAAAGGAAGTCCAATCACTCATAAAAAAATAATGCTCACCTGCAAGGCATTTGCAAAAATAAACTGGGCAATCTCTGTCCTAAAAAAAAGAGACGATGGATATCACGATATTATTTCACTAATGCAAGCCATTGATTTGCATGATACCCTGATTTTTAAATCTTCTCAGAAGATAGAAATTGAAACGGATTTGCCTATAAAAAAAGAAAACAATTTAGTATACAAAGCAATTAAAGCTTTGCAGAATTATACGGGAATAAAAAAAGGAGTAACTGTTATTCTTAAAAAAGAAATTCCCTTAGGAGCAGGTCTTGGAGGAGGGAGTTCTGATGCAGCTACTACTTTAAAAGCTTTAAATGAGTTATGGCAACTTAATCTGGATATAAAAACATTACATGAAATAGGTGCTTCAATTGGCAGTGATATACCTTTTTTCTTTTATCTTCCAATCTGTATTGTTGAAGGAAGGGGTGATGTAGTTAAACCTCTAAAAATCTCAAAATCTTATACACTTTTATTAGTTAAACCTGATTTCAGTATTTCTACAGAATGGGCATATAAAACTTTAGATTTAAAAACTGAATTGACAACAGAATATGAAAAAATAAATAATAATATTTGGCAATTATATAATCATTTCTGTAGCGGAGATGTTGATAATTTTTATTTATGGAATGATTTAGAAAAATCTGTTTTAGAGAAATATCCTGAAATAGATAAAATTAAAAGAAAACTAATAGAAGCTGGAGCGAAAAGCAGTCTTTTGAGTGGGAGTGGCTCTACAGTATTTGGTTTATTTAACAATAAAACAGATGCTCAAAGAGCTTTAAAATTTTTTGAAGGATACTGGTGCAGGGTGGTTCAGACCCTTGTTGAACCCTTGAAATGAGATGAACAATATTGAAATATTTTAATTTGGGGAGTCGCCAAGTGGCAAGGCAGCGGATTTTGGATCCGCCATTCGCAGGTTCGAATCCTGCCTCCCCAGTAATGAAACCCTCAGAAAGAGGGTAATTTTATTTTTAAGGAGTTGAGAATGCCTGATGGTATCAAGTTGATAACAGGAAATGCAAATCCTGAGCTTGCAAAAAAGGTTAGTGATTACTTGCAAATTCCTTTAACTGAAACCATGGTTAGCACTTTCAGCGATGGTGAAATAATGGTCCAGATCAAGGAGAATATTAGAGGCTCTGATGCATTTGTTATACAGCCTACTTGTACTCCTGTCAATCACAATATTATGGAGTTACTTTTAATTATTGATGCATTAAAGAGAGCATCTGCTGGAAGAATTACCGCTGTTATTCCCTATTATGGATATGCAAGACAGGATAGAAAAGTTCAGCCCAGAGTTCCTATATCAGCAAAGTTAATTGCAAACTTAATCACAGTTGCTGGAGCAAACAGGGTTTTATCTATTGATTTACACGCAGGTCAAATTCAGGGATTTTTTGATATTCCTGTTGACCATCTTTTTGCTATTCCTGTAATTTTAGATTATTTAAAGAAAAATAATCTTTTAAACAACATTACTGTTGTTTCACCTGATGCAGGTGGAACAGAAAGAGCAAGAGCTTTTGCTAAAAAAATTAACGCACCTCTTGCAATAATAGATAAAAGACGAGATGCTCCAAATGTTTCAAAGGTAATGCATGTTATTGGAGAAGTTAAAGATAGAGATGCTCTAATAATTGATGATATGATTGATACAGGTGGAACATTGGTCCAGGCTGCAAATGCCTTGAAAGAAAAAGGTGCGCAAAGAGTATTTGCTGCATGTACTCATGCAGTGCTTTCGGGTCCAGCAATTGAAAGGCTTAATAATTCTGTGCTTGAAGAAGTTATAGTTACTGATACAATTCCTGTTTATGATAAAAAAGATAAATGTCCAAAAATAAAAGTTCTTACTGTTGCTCATCTTTTAGGTGAAGCAATAAAAAGAATACATGAAGAAACTTCAATAAGTTCATTATTTGTATAAGGAGGAGAGGTAGGATGGAAAAATTTATTCTAAATGTAGAAAAAAGAGAAAGAACAGGAAAAGGTATTGCAAGACAGTTAAGAAGTAAAGGAATTATACCCTGCGTGATTTATAAAAATGGACAATCAACTCCTGTTCAGATACCTACAAAGGAACTTTACACATTTATGAATATTGCTACGAGGGAAAAATTATTTGTCACTCTTAAACTGGATGGGCAAGAAAAACAGGCAATACTTCAGGATTATCAAGTTGATCCAGTAACTGGAAAACTTTTGCATGTTGATTTTATGGAAGTAAGCGCAACTGAAAAAATTAGAGTTACCATTCCTGTTGTTCTTATTGGTGAACCTATAGGAGTTAAACAGGATAAAGGAGTTCTTCAGCACGGAATTTCAGAGATTGAAATTGAGGCAATTCCCGAGAAAATACCTGGTCATATTGAAGTTGATGTTTCTCACTTAGAGGTTGGAGATGCGGTTCATGTAAGTGACATTAAATTTGAAGAAGGAATAAAAGTTATATCCAATCCTGAAGAGGTTATTGCCACAGTGACTGTGGAAGAAGAGGAGGCAGAAGTTGCTCCTTCTATAGAAGAAACTGTTGAACCCGAAGTTATAAAGAAAGGTAAAAAAGCTGAAGAAGAGGAAGAAAAATAAACAACTGAATGATTGTAATTGTTGGACTTGGCAATCCCGGTAGAAAATACGCAAAAACAAGACATAATGTGGGTTTCATGGTTGTTGATGAGTTAGCAAGAAAATATGGATTGGTATTTAAAGAAAAAAATGATTACTATATCACAGAGTGGAGATTAGAAAATAAGGATATTACTATTATAAAACCGACTACATATATGAATTTAAGTGGAACTGCTGTAAAAAAGGTTGTAAATGAAAAGATTCTGAAGAATTTGCCTGAATCTTTAATTGTAATTCATGATGATGTGGACATGCCTTTAGGGAAGATAAAAATAAAGAAAAATGGTTCTTCAGGAGGGCATAAAGGAGTTCAGTCAATCATTGATAGTCTCGGAACTAAAGATTTTATAAGAATAAAGATAGGAATTGGCAAAAACCCTTATCAAGATGTTTCAGAATATGTTTTGAGTCCATTTACATCAGAACAAAGAGCTAAAATTCAAGAAAAAATTTCTGAGGCAGTAGAGTCAATTGTTGTTATAATTAATGAAGGTGTGAATAAAGCCATGAATATTTATAACAGGTTGTGAGGATGGTCTGGTTTTTGTTGTTTTTTATAATTTTTATATTTCCAGAAAATTCCTATGCATGGGGACCACTGACTCATGCGTATCTTTCAGGGCAAATATTTTCTTTTTCAGGATTAGTTCCTGCAGGAGTATTAACAATAATCAAACTTTATAAAGAATATTTTATGTACGGTAATATTATTCCAGATACTGTATTTGGCAAAAAATATTTACCAGAGGATAAAAATCCTCATTCATGGAAAACAGGGCTTTGTCTTCTTAATGAAGCAAAAACACCAGAGGAAAAATCCTTTGCCTACGGATATTTAACGCATTTAGCTGCTGATGCTGTGCTTCATAATGATATTAAAAATTTGACAACTCTTCAACATGCATTGTTTGAGCTCAAAGCAGACAGAGTTATTGATAGATATTACTGGATTCAAATTATGTCCATCAATAAAAAAGTTAAAAAGATAAGCGAAAAATTTTTTGAACAAGCTGTTGCACAATCATTTTTGTCTTTAAAAACAAGCACAAAAATTTACAAATCTTTAATATTTCTTTCAGCCTTTAATACTGGAGAGTTGAAAAATGTAGAATTATTTGAATCATTGCATTTTAAATCTTTATCTGCAATGATAGAATTATTAAATAATACAGAGCATTCAAAAATAATTAATCTTCCTCCAAACAATTAAATAAGACTGTTCAAAAACTTTTAAGTGTCAGCTCATTTTTTATTAGATATTTTCCAGTTGCTTTTTTAAAAGAAAATTAGTTAAATTATTTTTTACATATTTCAATTTTTAGGCTATTTATTTACTTGACAGAGTTTTTATTTTTTGATAAACTAAAAAGTCTTGTCTGCAAATGTTAAAACTTTGTTAAAGTAAATTTAAGTATATTATATGAGGTGAAAAGGTGCCGACAATTTCGCAATTAGTAAAAAAAGGCAGGGAAAAGGTTGAAAAGAAAACAAAATCACCTGCTTTGCAGTCATGTCCTCAAAAAAGAGGAGTATGTGTAAGAGTATATACTACAACTCCTAAAAAGCCTAATTCAGCTTTAAGAAAGGTTGCAAAGGTTAGGCTTACAAATGGAGTTGAGGTAATAGCTTACATACCTGGAGAAGGACATAATTTACAGGAGCATTCAATAGTTCTTGTAAGAGGTGGAAGAGTGAAGGATTTACCAGGTGTTAGATATCATATTGTAAGGGGAACCTTAGATTGTGCAGGTGTTAATAATAGAAGACAGAGTCGTTCAAAATACGGCACTAAAAGACCAAAATAAGTAGGAGTATAAGATGCCAAGAAGAGGTTATGTACCAAAAAGAGAAGTTTTGCCTGATCCAAAATATCAGAGTAAACTTGTATCAAAATTAATAAATGTAATTATGGAAGATGGAAAGAAATCCATTAGTGAGAAAATATGTTATGGTGCATTTGAGATAATTAAAGAAAAAACAGGTCAGGACCCTTTAAAGGTCTTTAAGCAGGCAATTGAAAATATTAAGCCTGTTCTTGAAGTAAGGCCTCGCAGAGTCGGAGGTGCTACATATCAGGTTCCAATGGAGGTAAGACCTAATAGAAGATTAAGTCTTGCTTTGAGATGGCTTACAACATATGCCAGACAGCGAAAAGAAAAAACTATGAAAGAAAGGCTTGCTGGCGAAATATTAGATGCCTACAATAATGTAGGTTCTTCAATAAAAAAGAGAGAAGAAACCCACAAGATGGCAGAAGCCAATAGGGCATTTGCTCATTATAGGTGGTAATTTAGAGGAGTATATGGAAAGATTCCCACTTGAAAAAACGAGAAATATTGGTATTATGGCGCATATTGATGCCGGTAAAACAACAACTACTGAGCGAATTCTGTATTATACCGGCGTTACATATAAAATAGGAGAGGTCCATGAAGGCACAGCGGTAATGGACTGGATGCCTCAGGAACAGGAACGTGGTATAACAATAACTGCGGCATCTACAAGCTGTATGTGGAAGGAACATAAAATTAATATAATAGATACTCCAGGACATGTTGACTTTACAATTGAAGTTGAGAGATCTTTAAGGGTTCTTGATGGTGCTATTGCTGTATTTGATGCCTCAGCAGGAGTTGAGCCTCAGAGTGAAACTGTATGGAGACAGGCAGACAAATATAAAGTGCCAAGAATAGCCTTTATGAACAAGATGGATAAAATAGGAGCAGATTTTTTCATGTCTGTAGAAAGCATGATAGAAAAACTCGGTGCAAATCCTGTTGCTGTTCAGATTCCGATAGGTAAAGAAGATACATTCAGAGGTCCTATAGATTTAGTTGAAATGAAAGCTTATTATTTTGATGATGAAACTCTTGGAGCTAAATTTGTAGAAGATGAAATTCCTTCTGAATATATTGAAGAGGCAAAAAAATACAGAGACAAAATGATAGAGACGCTTTGTGATATAGATGACAGGATTATGGAAAAATATCTTTCTGGCGAACCTATTTCATCTGATGAAATAAGGGCTGCAATAAGAAAAGGTACAGTGGAAATGAAAATTACTCCTATTCTCTGTGGTTCTGCATTTAAAAACAAAGGGGTTCAGATGCTTCTTGATGCTATTGTTTATTATTTACCTTCTCCTCTTGATGTTCCTCCTGTAAGAGGAGTGAATCCTTTAGATGGGACTGAAGTGGAAAGGAAGCCTTCAGTAGATGAGCCATTGACAGCTTTAGCATTTAAAATTATGGCAGATCCATACATGGGTAGTCTTACCTATGTAAGAGTCTACTCTGGTGTTTTAACATCTGGTAGTTATATATATAATTCTACAAGAAATATAAAAGAAAGAGTCGCAAGAATTTTTAGAATGCATTCAAACCGTAGAGAAGAAATAAAAGAAATTTGCGCAGGAGATATTGCTGCGATTGTAGGTTTGAAAAATACTTTAACTGGAGATACTCTTTGCGATGAGAGTAATCCTGTTGTTCTTGAGGCTATAGAATTTCCTGAGCCTGTTATCTCTGTTGCTATAGAACCTAAAACAAAAGCTGATCAGGAAAAATTATCTCTTTCATTGCAAAAGATTTCTCAGGAAGACCCTTCTTTTAGGGTGAGTTTTAATGAAGAGACTGGACAGACAATTATTTCAGGAATGGGAGAACTGCATCTTGAGATAATTGTTGATAGGCTTACAAGAGAGTTTAAAGTTGGAGCAAATGTTGGCAAACCACAGGTTGCTTATAAAGAAACAATTAAACTGCCCGCCAAAGCAGAAGGTAAGTTTATCAGACAGACAGGTGGACGTGGTCAGTATGGACATGTCTGGATTGAGATAGAGCCATTAGAGAGAGGCAAGGGTTTTGAATTTGTAAATAAAATTGTTGGAGGAACCATTCCAAGGGAGTTTATTCCAGCTGTTGAAAAAGGAATTGTTGAAGCAATGGAAGGAGGAGTTCTTGCTGGATATCCTGTGGTTGATGTTAGAGTAACACTTTTTGATGGTTCATATCATGAGGTTGATTCTTCAGAACTTGCATTCAAAATCGCTGCTTCAATGGCATTTAAAGATGCTTGTAAAAAAGGTGAAATTGTTTTGCTGGAACCAATTATGGACGTTGAGGTTGTTGTTCCTGAAGATTATATGGGTGAGGTAATAGGAGACATAAATTCAAGACGTGGAAAGATTCAGTCTATGGAAAAAAGAGGAAAAGCCCAAGTTATTAGGGCAATGGTTCCATTAGCAGAAATGTTCGGATATGCGACTGATTTAAGATCAAAAACGCAGGGTAGAGGCACATACACAATGCAGTTTTCACATTATGACGAGGTCCCCAAGAATCTTACAGAGCAGATAATTGCTAAGATAAAAGGAAATAATAAATAAAAGTTTAAGGAGAATTTTAAGGAGGAAGATAATGGGAAAGGCAAAATTTGAGAGGAAGAAGCCGCATGTAAATGTAGGGACGATAGGGCATATTGA
>Ga0067045_1029086_pt1 | contig 24020 bp, 20 predicted proteins | sample TerdegcTABiofilm_FD_59184 | JGI IMG/M metagenome (GOLD analysis project Ga0067045, IMG submission 59184) | Combined Assembly of (Gp0054472, Gp0054536) Wastewater bioreactor microbial communities from Singapore -Terephthalate degrading... | reverse complement strand
CATCGGCGGCCAGTTCTTTCTGGCGCAGAAAGTGCCCGGCAAGCAGGAGCTGGGCGAGACGCTGCGCTATTTCGAGCATGAGATCCAGCGCCTGGGCATAGAGCTGCGGCTCAACACCACACCGGACATCGACACCTTGAGCGGCTTTGATCATGTGGTCGTGGCCACGGGAGTGACACCGCGGCGCAGCGGCATCGAGGGCGAGAACAGCTCCAAGGTGGTGGACTATATCGAGGCATTGCGCAGCCCCCGCTTTGTCGGCGAACGCGTGGCCATCGTGGGCGCGGGGCCGCTGGGCTTTGACATGGCCGAGCTGCTGTCCCATCACAAGGCCGACGACGGCAGCGTGGCGGCCTTCGACCGCGAATGGGGCATCGATCCAGAGCGCCAGCTGCGCGGCGGCATCAAGGCCAGCGAGAAAGCCGATTCGCCGCGTCAGATCTGGCTGCTTCAGCGCAGCAAGGCGGCCATGGGCAGCAGCCTGCCCACCACCACGGGCTGGATCCGCCGCGCCCGGATCAAGAACAAGAGCGCACGCATGTTCAACGACGTGGAATACATCCATATCGACGACAACGGCCTGCACCTGCGCATACGCGGCGAGCAGCGCTGCCTGAGCGTGGACCACATCGTGGTCTGCGCCGGACAGGAGTCGCACGACCCCTGGTCGCCCAGGCTTCAGGCCTGCGGTATTGCGCATACCGTGATTGGCGGTGCACGCAATGCGCACAAGATTGATGCTGCGAGAGCCATCGAGGAAGGCGCCGAACTCGGCCGCAAACTATAGGAGACAGCGAGAAAATGAACAATCCCCACGCATCCCTGCTGCAGACAGGACGTATCGGCTCCATGGAGCTGAAGAACCGCATCGCCATGGCCCCCATGGGAGAGAACTTCGGCGGCGACGACGGCTGCTGCGGCGAACGCACCCAGGCCTATTACGAAGCCAGGGCTCAGGGTGGAACCGGTCTCATCATCATGGGAACGACGGCCATTTCCTGGCCTTCGGGCACCAGCGAGCCGCACCAGTTGGGCATCTCCAACGACAGCTTCATCCCCGGCCTGGCTGAGGTCACGCGCCGCGTCCATGCCCATGGCGGCAAGATCGCGGTGCAGATCAATCACAGCGGCAAGGTCGCCGCCCACGACCGCGCCTGCGGCCGCGAAATGTGGGTGTCCTCCATGCCGCCCGACGGCCCGGTTCACGACGGCATGCGCACCATCACGCCCAAGGAGTTCTCGACCTTTGTCGGCGTCGGCCCCTTCCCGGAGCGCTACCGCATCATGGACAAGGCCGATATCGCGCAGATGGTGGAGTGGTTTGCCGCTGCGGCCCTGCGCGCCAAGCAGGCCAACTTCGACGCGGTGGAAGTGCATTGCGCGCACAACTACATGATCGCCAATTTTCTCTCGCCCTTCTTCAACAGCCGCACCGACGAGTACGGCGGTAGCTACGAGAACCGCAGCCGCCTGCTGCGCGAGGTGCTGACCGAGGTGCGCAGGCGCGTGGGCCCCGACTATCCGGTCTGGGTACGTCTGGACGCGCAAGAGATGCACACGCCCGGCGGCATCACCATGGACGAGGCACTCAAGACCGCCAGGCTCTGCGAGGAACTGGGCATGGACGCCATCAGCGTCTCGGCCTATGCCCGCATGCCCACCGGCTCGGCGTTCACCGACGCCCCGATTCCGCAGAAGCAGAACGCCTACCGCGAATTTGCGCGGCAGTTCAAGCAGTCCGTGAGCCTTCCCATCATCTCGGCTGGACGCTGGGAGCTTGACGATGCCGCCGATGCCGTGACCAGGGGGGAGATCGACTTCGTGGCCATGGGCCGCAAGCTGCTGGCCGAGCCCGACATGGTCAACAAGCTGCAGGCCAATGCGGCCGGCGACGTGCGCCCCTGCATCTACTGCTATGCCTGCGTGAGCGAAATCTTCGTCAACCGCGGCATCAAGTGCGCCGTCAATGCGTTGACCGGTCATGAAGCCGTCAAGACCATTGCCTTTGCGGCCAAACCCAGGCATGTGCTGATCGTCGGCGGCGGCCCCTCGGGCATGGAAGCGGCGCGCGTTGCCGCCCTGCGCGGCCACCGCGTGACGCTGGTCGAGCGCAGCGACCGCCTCGGCGGCACGCTGTTCTTTGCCGCCCTGGCCTATCCCGAGAACGGCCGCCTGCTCGACTATCTGGTGCGGCAGATGGACCACCCGAACATCCAGCTGCGCCTGAACACCACGGTCGATGACGGACTGCTGGCCGAGTTGCAGCCCGACGAGATTCTGGTGGGCACCGGCGCCAGGCGTGCCGCCCCCGCCATCGAGGGCGCCCAGCAAAGCCATGTCTGGAGCGGCGACGAGCTGCGCCGCCTGATGACGGGCGACCGGGCCGACGAAATTGCCAAGGCCAAGCTGAATCTGGCCGAGCGCGCACTATTCAAGGCCGGCGGCATGCTCAAGGTGACGGACAGCACGGCAGCGATCCAGAATCTGTCCAAGCTATGGATGCCCCTGGGCAAGCGCGTGGTCATCATCGGCGCAGGTCTGGTCGGTCTGGAGCTGGCCGAATTCCTGCTCGATCGCGGCCGCGAAGTCACCGTGCTGGACCCCGGTACCCACCCCGGGACCGAACTGGCCATCGTGCGCCGCTGGCGCGTGTACGACACCGTGAAGAACCACGGCAAGCTGCTGATGCAGTCCAGCGTCACGCGCATCGAGCGCAAGGAAGTCGTCTGGACGGACAAGAAAGGCGAGGAATACCGCTCGCCCGCCGACTCCGTGGTGCTGGCCATAGGCGCCGAGGCCGATTCCAGCGTCGCCGAGCAGCTGCAAGCCCTTACCCGGATTCCCGTGCGCCGCATCGGGGACTGCCGGGACCTGGGCTATATCGAGGGGGCCATGCATTCCGGCCATCAGGCCGGGCGCGAAGTCTGAAGCCACTGACCGGAGAGCCGAGACCGCCTGCAGGCCTGGGCCCGCAGGCGGTTCTTCGCAAAAACTACGGCGGGCAGTGTCGGCCTTTTGCCGCTGGGCGCCAGTTGGTCTGCCCGGAGCAACAGGAAACAGTCACCGGACTGCGTCCAGCCGCAAGCCACCGCTTCAGGCCAGCAGCCCTATACTTTTCGGGCCCCTCCAACCTCACGACCGACGACAAGACCCAATGCACGCAAGGGAATGCTTCATCGCTTTGCTGGGAGTTCTGGTGCTCACCCAGGCAGCACCGGCTTCTGCACAGAACAACAATGGAAAAAATCTCTTCACCCAGAGATGTGCCGTCTGCCACGGTGCAGATATCAAGGGCACCGGCCCCTTGGCCAGGAAAAGCAATCCTCCCACGCCGGATCTGACCAGCGCAGCTTTCAGGAAGCGGCTCCAGGAATATCCGGGCGTCATTGTTTCCTCGGTCATACTCCGACCGAACGGGGACCTGATTCCCAGAACCCTGCGGGAGAACGGGGTCAAGCTCGCCCCGCATCCCTGGACGGTGCAGGATTTTCGCGACCTGAACAAATACATGAGCGACGTGATTTCAAAAAGCCGATGACTGCGCCCGCCCCTGCCCGGGACGCCCTGGCCTGTATAGACCCAGCCCCGCAAACTGTATAAAGAAACAGTAGACTCTGGACTTGATACCTCCCCGACCAAGGTCCAGACATGTCAGCAGAACTCGAACAAGAAGACCTCTCCATCTTCGAAGACCGCCTTTGGCATCACAAGGGCTGGGAAGCCCGCGTCATCAAGAATGAAGACGACGATGGCTGGGCCGTGTCCATGACTCAGGACGGCCAGGCGGAGCCCGCTCTGGTCGGCCCATGGACCATGGGGCGCGACAAGAAGAACCCCAAGCCTCTTGATGTATCGGCCTTCAACACCCTGGTGAAGACCGCCAGCGAAGTCATACGCCGGCATGAGCAGCACCAGGCGGCGCTGTTGCACAAAGCCATTCAGATCGATGTTCGCGGATCGCGCGTGACCGTGGCGCTCGATATCGAGCCCGATGAGGACAACCCCACGGCGACTCTCACGGCCACCGCGGCCGACGGCAGCGAGCTGGCCAAGGTAAGAGTCCGGCCCGACCATGGCCTCAACCGTGCCTCCGCGCAGCGCTGGGCAGACGCAGGCTACCCGCGTTACAGCGAGGACTGAGCCAGGACGGGCAATGGCCCGGCGCCGCTCTCCGCAGACCTGAGGAGCCTGTTCACCGAGAGGGCCGTCAACACCAGCCAGCACCCGTGACGGCCAGAGGCCGAATACCGGACAGCGAGCCGGCCTGAAGCTCACGCACCGGGCCGAGAGCGCAGTGCGGCCTCGAACCGGTCCAGTTCCTGCTGCAGCGTGCCGCGATGCCTGAAACGCTGGCCGGCACGCTCGTACCAGTTCTCTGCGTCCTCGAGATCGCCCTCCTGCAGATGCAGCAGCCCATGCAACCAGGCTGCAAGCAGGCCTTCATGCTGCTGCACGGCATCGTGCGCGGCATTCCATTGCCCGGCCCGCATCTGCAGCACGATGGCTTCCAACTGTGCGTTGACATCGCTCATGACAGGACTGCGCTTGTGCTCAGGCCAGCAGCGCCTGCTGCACCAGGTGGCTGTCCACATACTGTTCCATGCTCGTGATCCTGCCCTCGTTGAGCCGGTACAGATGGGCGAAGCTAGCCGTCATTGCCTTGCCCGTCTCGCGATAGGTGCCCGAGTAGACGCCGAAGGCGGCCACGCGGTCGCCATCGGCCAGGTAGGTGTGGACCTTGGCGCTGTAGCCGTCCCACTCCGTCGCCAGCCGCTGGAACACGCCCGCGACGATTTGCTGCGGGCCGACGTAGGTTCCGGCATAGGGAAAGCCGGCGGCCTCTGTCCACCGCGCGTCGGGCGCCAGTGCGGCCAGCAGATTCCTGCCGTTCTCCTCGGGCAGACCTTCGTAGGTCGAGCGGATGATGTCCAGATTGGTGGTCATGGTGTGCTTCCCGGGCTTCAGCCCCATTTCATCTCGGCCTTGGCCACCTTGGCGCCGATCTGCAGCGCAGCGGCCAGGCCGGCGTCAGGATAGCGCTTGTTCATGGCGGCGATCAAGGCATCGCCATTGGCGGCCTTGGCCAGTTCCTGCTCGAAGGCCAGCAGGTATTCGCGGGTGTAGTTCACGGCCGAAACGTCCAGCGCGCCAGGGGCGCCCAGGTGGCCCGGCACGACCACGGCCGGCTTGCGTGCGGCGATGGCCTCCAGATTCCTGACCCAGGCGGCGCGAGAGGCTGGCGTCGGGGTATCGGCCGTCCACACATGCAGGCCCGAGAACACCAGCACACCGCCGAAGACCGCATTCAGCGAGGGAACCCACAGGTAGCGGCGGTTCTCCAGTCCCTGCGCCTTGACGATTTCGATGCGGTGGCCTTCCAGCATCAGCGCGGGACCGTCATAGGCTTCGGGAAAGACGATGTCGGCGAGCTTCTGCGGACCGTTCTCCTTGAGCTGGGGCGCCCAGGTATCAATCTTCTTTTGCACGTTGGCGCGGATGGCGGCAATGGTGTCGGAGGCTGCGATCACCCTGGCAGCGGGAAAGGCGGCCTTGATCGGTCCCAGGCTGAAGTAGTAATCCGGGTCGCTCTGGCTGATATAAATGGTGCTGAGCTGCTTGCCCGAAGCCTTGATGGCTTCGGCCACGGCGCGGCCATCGGGCAGGGAAAAGCCGCCGTCGATAAGAACGGCCTCCTGGTCGCCCGAAAGCAGCACGGGCGCACGGAAAAAGCCTTTGTCGTCTGCAGGGAAGTGCTGCCATTGCAGCCTGGATTGGCCGGTCACGGCAGCGGCGCAACCTGCCAGGCCTGTGACGATTCCGGCAGCGGCGGCGGTATGAACAAAGTCTCGGCGATTCATCATGATGGTTCTCCGGTAATTTCGGGATGGCGAGGTTGAAAGGCGAAAGCCTCAAGCCTTGGAGACTTGCTCGGCAAAGGCCTGCGGATTGGCGTAAGCGGCACTGGAATTGAGCAACTGGCGCTGGCCATGGGTTTCCAGGATGAAGCACGGAACGCCACGCGCGCCGAACTGGCCCAGCAAGGCCTGCGCAGCGGCGATACGGACGCGATTGGCTGCCAGCAGTTCGCCCTCAGACCGCAGCAGGCATGCAGCCGCCTGCTCCAGTCCCAGGGCCTGCAGCACGGCCGCCAGCGGCTCCAACCGGGTGATGTCCTCGCCGTTGACATATCGCGCATGCTGGATGGCTTCAAGGGCCTCTGGCTCGCGCTCGGGGGCGGTCAGGCTGACGGCGCTCAGCGCCAGGGTGGCCGGACCGCTGTCGAACCGCTGCCGGCGGTCCGACAGCACCTGGCTGCGGTAGCGCTCGCTAAAACGCTGGCCCGTCAGGCGCTCAATGCGCTGGTCGTTGCTCCAGGCATAGGCCGCAAAGTCGTCGTCCATGGGACGTGCACCCGCGCCGGCGAAGAGGCCGCTGGGCAGCAGGCGCAGTTCGACCTCGGGCGCTTTGCCCAGGGCCGCCACTGCCGAGGCGGCACCGTAGCACCAGCCGCACAGAGGGTCGAATACGTAATGCAGGGTCTTGGTCACAAAAGGGCTCCATGGCTTGAATACCGTGATCGTAGAAACAAAGCATTGACAGAAAAACCCCGATCGAATAGATAAACCGTATGTCAATGGCAAACAATCCAGAAGAATCCATCGCCGGCAGGCTTGCCAATCTCAAGCGCCTGGCCTACTTCGCAGCCGTGGTGGAGACCGGCAGCTTCACGGCCGCCGCAGACCGGCTGGGAATCACCAAGGCCGTGGTCAGCCAGCAGGTCGCCAGACTCGAACGTGAGTTCCGCACCACGCTGCTGACCCGCACCACCCGCAAGGTCGTGCCTACCGACGCAGGCAGGCTCTTCTATCAGCGCTGCGCATCCATCCTCAAGGAGGCAGGCGATGCCTTCGACGAACTCGGAGAGGTGGCGGCCGAGCCTTCGGGCATCCTGCGCCTGACCGCTGCGCTGGACTATGGCATCACGGCGGTGGTGCCTGCCATCACCGAGTTCACCCGGCGCTACCCCCAATGCAAGGTGGATGCCGTGTTCAGCGACCAGTCGCTCGACCTGATGTCGGGGCAGGTGGAGCTGGCGATCCGCGTGGGCTGGCTTTCCGACCTCAACGTGCAGGCCCGCCAGATCGGGAGCTTCCGGCAACTGCTGGTCGCCGCGCCCTCGATGCGCCGGCAAGTGGGGCAGCTCAAGCAGCCGCAGCATATCGGCGCGCTTCCTTTCGTGGCGAACACGGCCTTGCGTGACCCCTGCAGCTGGCGCTTCTCGCGCGGCGAGCTGGAGCAGCAGAGCGTGACCGTGCATCCGGTGATCTCACTGGATGCGACGCTGGGCGTGCGCGAGGCCGTGCGCCAGGGCGCGGGCCTGTCGGTACTGCCCGACTTCGCAGTGGCCGATGATTTGAAGAACGGCACGCTGATACAGGTACTGCCCAGATGGTCGCTGCCCTCGGGGGGCATTCATGCCGTATTCCCGACGGCACGCTTTCGGCCTGCCAAGGTGAAAGCCTTTGTGGACCTGATGCAGGAGCACATCCTCCCCAGGACATGACCGAGGCCGGCCATCAGGCGCCAAACAAGCGGCTCAGCCTGCGACATGCTGAAACCACACCAGACCGCCATCGCACAACGGCCGCATCATCCGGAGGAGGCACTAGCTTGCAGACGTTGCAATTGCGCTTGACCACGAACACAAAGGCTCGATTCAAGCCGCAGCTTGGCTCAAGCGACATCGTCAAGAGCGCATAGAAAAAGGGAGCCCAAGCTCCCTTTTTCTGCGCGAAACGGTCGGTCCCGCCTGACCGGTGCCTTCAGACTCAGAAGTTCGGCGCTTCCACACCTCCGTCCACTCCCAGCACCTTGCCGGTCACCCAGCTGGATGCGGGGCTGGCCAGAAACAGCGCGGCGTTGGCAATGTCTTCGGGCTGGCCCATGCGTGCCATGGGCGTGGTCTTTTCCATGCGCTCCTTACGCTCGGGCGTGAGAAACGGTGCCAGCGCATCGGTCATGATGGTGCCGGGCTCGATGGCGTTGATACGCACCCTCGGGCCAAAGTCCTGCGCCAGGCAGCGCGTGAGCTGGTTGAGCGCGGCCTTGGAAGCCGCATAAGCGCTGAAGTACTTTTGCGAGTAGCGCGCCGCCGTGGACGAGATATTGACCACCGTGCCGCCGCCTGCGGCGTCCATGGCGGCGGCCACCTTCTGGATCAGCGTATAGGCAGGCACCACATTGAAGGCCAGCATGTCGCCCACGGCCTTGCCCGTGACCTTGCGTGGGTCGTTGGGGCCGCCGCCGCCCACATTGTTGATGAGCACATTGATCTTGCCCAGCTCGGCCACGGTGCGATCGATCAGGGCCTGCAGGTCCTCTTCCCGGTTCACATCGCCAGGCACGATGATGGCGCGGCGCCCCAACACTTCGATCTCGGCCTTGACGGCCTGCAGATCCGCCTCGGTTCGCGCAAACAGCGCCACATCGGCGCCCGCCCTGGCCAGCGTGATCGCACAAGCACGGCCAATTCCCTTGCCCGCACCGGTCACTACAGCAACCTGACCCTCCAGCGAAAACTGGCGAAAAATCTCGTTCATGTCTCTTCCTCTGATTGCGTTCCAAGCCAGCCATGCTCTGCATGAAACGCTTTTGAAACATCAGCCAAACGGACCATGAGACAACTCCCATGGTCGGCCCGTGCAGCTTGTGTCAACACGCAAGAAATGAGCCCCTGAAATGGATAGCGCTGCACCGGGGAAGAGCCGCGAATCAGGCAGATTCAGAATCAGAGACAGCGAGCAAGGACCCAGGATGCTCCGCTGTCCCTCAGCGAAGCTGTCGTTCCCCTCCGCGAAGCACAGAGGGGCAAGCCGCGCTTCGGCTCAGGGGGTGACAGCGGCCTGCAGCATCTGTGCGAACTGCTCGTTATATGGCGGCAGCATGCCCCACTCTCGACGCGGGTCGTGGCTGCCAGCCTTGTAGACGGAGCGCGCATGACTGAACTCGAGAAAGCCCTCCCGGCCATGGTAGTGACCCATGCCCGAAGCCCCCACGCCGCCGAACGGGGCGTCTTCCAGCGCCGGATGCATGACCACATCGTTGATGGAGACACCGCCGGACAGCGTGTTGTCCAGCACCCAGCCCTGCTCCGTCTCGTCGTTGCCGAAGTAGTACAGCGCCAGCGGGCGCTCGCCGGCATTGATCGCCGCCACCGCATCGCGGATATTGTGGAAACTGCGCAGTACCAGGGCCGGGCCGAAGATTTCATGCAGGGAGATCTCGGCGTCGGCAGGCGGGTTGATGACCAGCGCCAGCGGCAGGCGACGGTCCGATCCGGCTTGCGCGGCACCGACTTCCAGCACGCTCAGGCCACGCGCCTTGGCATCGTCCACATAGGCTTTCACACGGGCATGATGTCGCTCGTTGATCACAGGCGTCATATCCGCATTGCCGCTCACCGAGGGATACAGCGACTGGTATTGCGCCGCAATCCCTTCGGCCAGCGCCTGCAGCCGCGACTCATGGACCCAGACCTCGTCGGGTGACACGCACAGCTGGCCGGAGTTCAGCGACTTGCCCACGGCAATGCGCTCGGCCGCATGGGCGATATCGGCCGTGTCGCCGACCAGCACCGGAGACTTGCCGCCCAGCTCCAGCGTCACGGGCACCAGATTCCTCGCGGCGGCAGCCATGATGAGCTTGCCCACGCTGGTGGAGCCCGTGAAGACCAGGTGGTTCCAGGGCTGCTCGGCAAATGCTGCCGCCACCTCGGGGCCGCCCTGCACCACGGCCAGTACCTGGGGATCAAAGCGTTTGGCCACGGCCTCGGCCAGCACCTGGGCCGTGCGCGGTGCGATTTCGGAAGGTTTGAGCACGGCCCGGTTGCCCGCCGCGAACGCGCAGGCCAGCGGCGACAGCAAGGTGAACAGCGGCGCATTCCAGGTGCCGATGATGCCGATCACGCCCTTGGGCTGGTACTTGACCCAGGCCGTGGCACCAAACATGTCGAAGGGTTTGACGCTGGGACGCACCGAGTCGCCCAGCCAGTCCTTGAGATGGTCGCGCGCATGCTTGAGCGAGGCCAGCGAGCCCAGGATGTCGTTGGCCAGCGAAAATACGGCAGGGCGGCCGCCGAAGTCTTCACCCATGGCCTGGCACAGGGCATTCCTGTGCTCCACCAGCATGTCGATGAGCTGCTGCAGGCGCTGCATGCGCACTTCGGCGCTGACTGCACCTTCTTCGATGAAAGCCTGCTTTTGCATGTCCAGCAGCTGGCGGATGCCGATGGACGAATTCGTCTGGGTCATTTTGTCTCCTGAATATTTCTCTTGAAAGCCATGAACGGGAAGGCACATGCTCGGACCTGAAGATTTCCTGGTCGTCGTCCAAAAAGACGATGGCATAACCCTGAGCCCCTCGCACGATGCTGCGCATGCACACCCCTCAAAACCCGCCTCCCGCCGTCAGCTGGCGCACTCATCTCAGCCTCGCCTTGCTGGCGCTGGTCTATATTTTCTCCTTCATTGACCGGCAGGTTCTGTCTATTTTGCTGGAACCCGTCAAGCAGGAATTCGGTGCCTCCGACACCGAGATGGGTCTGCTCACGGGGCTGGCCTTCGGTCTGATCTATGCGATGCTGGGTGTGCCCGTGGGGCGTCTGGCCGACACCCGCAACCGCCGCAACATCGTGGCCCTGTGCTGCGGCATCTGGAGCCTGGCCACCGCAGCCTGCGGCGTCGCCACCCAGTACTGGCATATGCTGCTGGCCCGCATGAGCGTGGCCGTGGGCGAGGCGGGCGGCATGGCGCCGTCGGTGTCCATAGTCTCCGATCTCTACCCACCCAAGATGCGCTCGTTTGCCATCAGCCTGTTCATGATGGGCCCCAACCTGGGCACGCTGCTGGGCCTGGTCATCGGCGGCATGGTGGCCCAGCACTACGGCTGGCGCTCCGTGTTTCTGGCCTTCGGCATTCCGGGCGTGATTCTGGCCCTGCTGGTGTATTTCTTTGTCAGGGAACCCGCACGCGGCGCCTATGAAACCGCCCGAGTCGCCGCGCAAGGCAGCGCCCCGCGTGAATCCATGTTCCGCCAGCTCAGGCGTCTGCTGGGCATGGCGCCGCTGCGCAATATCTGCATCGCCTGCGGCGTGGCCGGTATTGCGGGCTATGGCTACGGCGTCTGGGCACCGAGCTTTTTCATGCGCATTCACGGCATGAGCATCTCCCACGCCGGCCTGGTGTTCGGCCTGGCCAGCGGCCTGGGGGCCGTGTTCGGCGCCATGTTCTGTGGCTGGCTCAGCGACAGGCTGACCCAGCGCGACGCGCGCTGGCAGCTGCGTCTGGCCGCCATGGGCACGCTCTGCGCCGTGCCGGCTGGCGTGGCCGTCTTCTTCTGGCCCGTTTCCGACTTCTGGACGGTTGCCGGCATCAAGGTCCCCTACGCCATGGCCTTTGCGCTGTTGTTCGGTTTCTTCGCGAGCTGGTTCGCCACGCTCTCATACAGCGCCGTGAGCCAGATGGTGACGGCCGCCGAGCGCAGCGTGGCCTCGGCCCTGCTCAACCTGTTCATGACCTTGCTGGGTGTGGGCCTGGGCCCGCTGGTCACCGGCATCCTGTCGGACTACTTTGCCCAAACCCATGGCTCCGAAGGCCTGCGCTGGGCGCTGATGGGCGTGACCTCGCTGCTGCTCATCACCTCGATCTTCTTCGCACTGGCCATTCGCCCCTACCGTCAGCGCCTGCAGCAGCTGCAGACGGCTGCCGCCTGACCCCCCCAAAAAAACCGGAGACTCTCATGAGCCAGCCCGTCGTTCTCATCACCGGTGCCAGCCGTGGCATCGGCGCGGCAACCGCCATCTTCTTTGCCCTGCGGGGCTGGCGCGTGGCCATCACCGCGCGCACGCTGACCGAAGGCGCGCAGCTGGACAACCAGCTGCGTCTGCCCAACGGCCAGTTGCTGTCCGGCAGCCTGGAGTCCACCGCCCGAGCCATCGAGGCCGCAGGCGGCGAGGTATTTGCCCATGTCATGGACCTGATGGAGCTGACCAGCCTGGACAAGGCGGCCGATGCCGTGCTGCAGCGCTTTGGCCGTGTCGATCTGCTGATCAACAACGCCGTCTACCAGAACCGCGAGATCAACCACCTGATCCCCGAAATCACGGCCGGGTCGCTGCAGCGCTGCCTACAGGGCAATGTCATCGCCCCGTTCCATCTGGCCCAGCGCCTGCTTCCCTCCATGGCGGCACAAGGCGGCGGCCGCATCATCAATGTGTGCTCGGCCGCAGGTCAATACAACCCGCCCGTGCCGGCCGACCAGGGCGGCTGGGGATTTGCCTACGGGGCTTCCAAGGCCGCTGTTGCGCGCCTGGCCGGCTGCATCAACACCGAGTACAGGCAGCAGAATGTGCGCGCCTTCAGCGTCAACCCCGGTGTGGTGACGACGGAGGCCGTCAAGGCCACACTGGGCGACGACGGCGTGCTGGCACAGCGCTATGGCGCGGCCACGCCCGAACAGATCGCAGCCGCCCTGTTCTGGCTGGGCTCCGAGCCCGAGGCCCTGTCGCTGGCCAAGTCCCACACCATGCTGGACCTGCAGCCTCTGTACCAGGAGCGTGTGGCAGCGGCCGCGACCACCTCCTGAGCACGCACTCACACTCGGACTGGTGCAAACCCTGGGCAGTTTGCGCCAGCTCAAAAGCGCTCCGGCACTCGTCCAAACAGAGTATGCGCGGCGGCGCCGCCTGCCAGAAGATGCATCCGTCCAAAACTAAATACGGAGACCTCTGCAATGGCAACCACGAAGGACTATCGCCTCGGTGAATTTACCTACCCGCGTGGCTGGTTCATGATTTCCGAGGCCAGTGCGCTCGACACCCACAAGCCCGTGGCCGTGCGCTTCTTCGGCCAGGATTTCGCGCTGTACCGCGGCCGCGAAAGCGGCAAGGTCGTGCTGCTGGACGCTTACTGTCCCCATATGAAGACCCATCTGGCGGCGCCCAACGCCACCAGCTATGTAGTCATCGACGGCGGCGGCAGCAACGTGGAAGGCGACGGCATCCGCTGCCCCTACCACGGCTGGCGCTTCGGCGCGGACGGCAAGTGCAACCACATCCCCTATCACGACGGCGCCATTCCGGCTGCGGCCGCGGTCAAGAGCTGGAAGGTGGTCGAGCAGTACGGCGCCATCTGGGTCTGGTTCGATCCCGAAGGCGGCGAGCCCGACTACGATCTGCCCACTTTTGGCGACTGGCATGACGAGACCTATGTCAACGGTCAATGGGACTACCTGGGCGAGTTGAACCAGCATCCCATGGAGGTCGTGGACAACATTGCCGACTATGGTCATCTGAGCCCCATCCATGGCTCCACCGTGGCGCGCTTCGAGAACGAGTTCAAGGGCCACAATGCCATCCAGCGCCAGTGCGGCGGTCACCGCACCCTGGTGGGTGAAGGCGGTGCCAGCGCCGATCTGCACACCGACACCTGGTACCACGGCCCCGCCATCCTGGTCTCCAAGGTCAGCGGCATGTTCAACTCCTTCATGATGATCATGCATACCCCCATCGAGGACGGCAGGATCAAGGTCTGGCACAACCTGCTGGTGAAGACCGCGCATGGTGGCCTGCCCACCAAGGCGGACGAAATTGCCGCCAAACAGTACCAGGAGGCCAGCCGCCTGGCCTTTGCCCAGGACTTCGAAGTCTGGTCGCAGAAGGCGCCCTGCCTGAACCCGCTGTTCATCCCCAGCGACGGCGCCTTCCTCAAGGCCCGCATCTGGTACAAGCAGTTCTACAACCCGCGCACCAAGACTGCCGAATATCTGGACCAGTGCGAAGGCAGATACATTCCGCGCGGCATGGTGGCCTATACCCAGGAAGCCGAGGAAGTGACAGCCTGATCTCCATTGACTCCAAGGCCAAAGGCCCATGCGCTTGCATGGGCCTTTTTTGCAGGGTTGAAGACCTCTCCCTGAAAACCATAGCTGCCAGCGCTTTATCTTCATGGAAATTCAATACAAAACATATTGAATTCCTTATTCATAAAGCGTAAGAAGCTACTATTTTTCAAGTCCTCAAGATCTGGCGTGCGTCACCTCTGTCAGCATGAAGACATGTTCGCCCCAGCCAAACTCGCCGTCCTGCGCACGGGCCGATACATCGAGTGACACCGCTGCCGCCTGCGCCTGCTCCACCGAGTCAAACCACCACTCAACCACATGGCGGTAGCCGTAGCCGGAAGGTGGTTGCTCATCGATGGTGTTGCAGACAATGCGGCTGGCCAGCCCCAGAGCAACGCTTTGCCACTGCAGTGGACAAATCTCAGGCAAGGCCGCAGCGCCGCGCCAGACGTCGCTGCGCTGCAAAAAGCCGATCAGCATGACTTGTTTGTGCTGCGGCAAGACATCTACGCACAGGCTGCCGCGCAACACCTGCTGACGGCACAGCAGCGAGAAATTGCGCACATAGTCGGCAAACACGCGCGGCTCGTCGGGACGCATGATGGCCAGAGTTTCCGGGTCGCACCAGATCGCAGAGCCGGCTTCGCGCTCGGCCAGCACCATGAGATTGACGCCGTCATGGTCCTTGCTCAGGGCTGCGGCATGTGCCTGTAGATGTCGTGAGCACTGGGCCACGGCCTTGACGCGCTGGCCCACGTTGCGGCACAGGCGGCCCAGCGCGGAATGCTCGCTCCAGGCCTGCGCAAACTCCTCTGGGCGCAGCGCCGGATTGCGCCGCGCCAGATAGATCATCTTCCAGACGGCACCGCCGCCCTGCTCGCTGGCCGCCTGCCTCTTCATGCGGCAACGGCCACTGGTGCGTGGGCCCTGCGGTAAGCCCCCGGGTAATGCTGGAGGGCCCGGTAGAACGCCCACACCGCCGGCACCAGCGTGCACATCATGATTGCCATGGCATAGCGCAGGCCTTCGCCGGGTGCGACGCTGTTGAGCACATCGCTGAGCCAGCCGGCCACGATGGGTCCCACGCCGTTGCCCAGCAAGGCCCCGGCCATCAGCACCATGGCGCTGGCCGTGGCGCGCCGCTCGGCGGCAACGACCAGGCTCAGGGCCGCATAGGTGGCCGGTGCCCACCAGGCCGTGAAGAAGGAATAGACCAGCATGCAGGCCATGGACAACATGAATTGATCCGAACCCACCAGCAGATAGCCGAAACCCAGCACCATGGCCACAGCGGTGCCGATCACGGGAATACGGATCTGCCAGCGCACGTCGCTGCGCGCCAGCCGGTCCGTCAACCAGCCCGAGAACAGACTGCCAGAGACCGAGAGCACAGCAGCCCCTGCGGAAATCGAGCCCGCCTGCTTGAGGCTGAGATCGAAGCGACGCGCCAGCAAGGCCACATTCCAGGCGCCGATCGAGATTCCCGCGATCAGCACGCAGGCTGCACCCAGAATCAGATAGCGGGTCACGGGCTCCTGCCATATCAGGGCGACTGCAGAGCGGGACTGCTGCCGGCCTTCCTGTGGTGCCGCGCCCACCTGTCCGACCGTGCGAACGGGTTCGCGCACACTCAGGCGCAGCACCAGGGACAGGAGCATGATGGCCACGCCGATGACGACCATGGTCACGCGCCAGCCCCACAGCTCGGCAAACAGCGGCCCCAGCAGCAAGGCCAGCAGGGCGCCCATCGCATTGCCGACGCCGAAGACACTCATGGCACGCGAGCGCTCATGGGGTTTGTAGAGATCGGCCAGGATGGACATGGAGGCCGCGCCGCCACCGGCATCTCCCAGGGCAGCGCCGGCGCGCGATGCCGTCAGTCCGCCAGAGCCGGCGGCCAGCGCGCCCAGTGCTGCCACCGCGCCGCCGGCGCCCCGGCACCAGGCAATCAGGCTGCGCCGTTCATGGCGGTCCGCCAGCCGCCCCAGAGGTATGCCCAGCGCAGCAAAGGTCAGCGCAAAGCCGAGTCCGGTAATCAGGCCGATCTGCAGGTCCGAGAAGCCGAACTCCTGCTTGATGGACTGCAGCAGCACGGCCAGGATCTGCCGGTCCATGAAGGTCAGCGCTGACAAGGCCGTCAGCAGCGCCAGCACATACCCTCTCGATGGGTTCTGATGATTTGGTTGGGTCATTGTTTTCTTGGTTTTTGGCATCACGCAGAAGCTCTGGCAGCTGCTCGCGCCCTGTGCGCTGCACGTCCGGCACGGCGGCAGTCTTTCGACCCGTCTCGCACCTCGCGGTGCGGCGATATGCCGCCGGCTGCAGCACCGCCCTGAGCATCGTGATGCATGAGCTGCCGCACCCACATCGTCCCAACGGACGATTCCCTAACCCTGATAGGCGTTGCGTGCGGATTGCCTCTTAATGGAAGCTGCTGCGGGCACGGCCGCACACCAGAACCTCAAGGAGACCGACCTATGCAGCAGTTCGACTTGCTGATCCGCAACGGCCGCATCGTGGACGGCACCGGGGCCCCGATTTACCGCGCGGACCTCGGAGTGCGCAACGGGCACATCGCCGCCATCGGCCAGCAACTGGGCGACGCCGTGCAGCAGATCGATGCCGACGGATTGCTGGTGACGCCGGGCTTTGTGGACGTGCACACGCATTTCGACGGTCAGGCGACCTGGGATGAGAGGCTTTGGCCCAGCTCGCAGCAGGGCGTGACCACGGCGGTGATGGGCAACTGCGGCGTGGGCTTTGCTCCCTGCCGGCCCGAAGACAGGGACCAGCTGATTGCGCTCATGGTGGGGGTGGAGGACATCCCCGACACCGCGCTGCATGAAGGTCTGCGATGGAGCTGGGAGAGCTTTCCCGAATATCTGCAAGCCTTGGCAGCGCGGTGCTACGACATCGATATTGCCGCCCTGCTGCCTCACGCGCCGCTGCGCGTCCACGCCATGGGCGAACGCGCCATACGGCGCGAGCCAGCCAGCGCCGAAGACATCAAAGCCATGCAGCAACTGGTCCGGCAAGGCCTGGCCGCCGGCGCCGTGGGCCTTTCCACCTCGCGCACCATGGCCCACCGCTCCAAGTCGGGGGACTTCACCCCCATGTACCAGGCCGCGAGCGAGGAGTTGCTGGCGCTGGGACTCGCGCTCAAGGACTACCCGAACAGCGTGTTCCAGATGATCTCGGACTTCGAACACGTCGGCGATGAATTCAGCATACTCACACGCGTCGCTCAGCGCACGGGCCGTGCCGCCACCCTCACCGTGCTTCAGTATCCGCACCGCCCGCAGTTGCACCGCGAACTGCTGCAGCAGATCGAGAAAGCCAACGCCGACGGGCTGCGCATCATGGGCCAGGTGCTGAACCGCCCGGTGGGCGTGCTCATGGGGTTCGAGTGCAGCCTGAACCCCTTCTCCTGCCGCCCCAGCTATGCGGCGCTGGCGCCGCTCGAGCCGGCAGAACGCCTCAGGGCGCTGGCACTGCCCGCCACGCGCAGCGCCATCCTCGGCGAGAAGGACCGCAACCCCCATCTGTTCATGGAGTATTTCGGCCAGAACTTCGCGGGCATGTATCCCTGGCGCGGCGAAGAGCCCAACTATCTGCCGCAGGCAGGCGATTCGGTTCAGGCGCTGGCCGATGCCGCCGGCGTGCCGCCGCTGGAGTGGATGTACGACTTCATGCTGGGCCGTGAAGGCCAGGCCCTGGTCTATCTGCCCATGGCCAACTATCTGGACCATGACTGCAGCGCTGTGCACGAGCTGCTCGGCCATCCCCATACCGTACCCGCCTTGGGCGACGGTGGCGCCCATGTGGGCACCATCTGCGACGGCAGCGCCACGACGTTCCTGCTTACCGAATGGGTGCGCGAGCGCGGCCTGTTCAGCATCGAGCAGGCCATCCATCTGCTCACGCAGCGGCCGGCCTCGCTCTACGGCTTTGCCGACCGGGGAGTGCTGCAGCCGGGCAAGCTGGCGGACCTCAACCTCATCGATCTGCAGGCGCTCAGGATTGAGCCGCCGCATATCGCCAGAGACCTGCCCGCCGGCGGCAAGCGCTTTCTACAAGGCGCGCAGGGCTATCACTACACCATCAAGTCCGGCCAGATCACCTACCGCGACGGCAGGGCCACCGAGGCATTGCCGGGCCGCCTGCTCAAGCGCAGCGAGCTGACGCCCGGCTGAGCGCGCCAGGGCATCCACGGCTTCGAGGCCAATCCGGCGCCTGAGACCGGCACCCGCTTTTCATTCGACAGGAGACCTCCGTGCATATCCCCGTATCCGCCTCCGGAACCGCGCCCCCGGCTCACGAGCAGCCGTCTTCCCTGAGCCACAGGCAGCGCAATTACATGCTGTTGGTGTTGTTCTTCGTCTACACCATGGCCATGGCCGACCGCAACATCATGGGCGTTCTCATCCAGCCCGTGCAGGCCGAGTTCCATATCTCCGACGGCGCCATGGGCCTGCTCACCGGCCTCGCGTTCGCGCTGTTCTACAGCGTGCTGGCGATACCGTTCGGGCGCTATGCAGACCGCTCCAACCGGCGCAATCTGGTTGCCTGGTGCTGCCTGGCCTGGAGCATTGCCACGGCCCTGTGCGGGCTGGCAGTGGGTTTCTGGACGCTGGCCGCTGCCCGCGTGGCGGTGGCGATCGGCGAGGCAGGCGGCAGCGCGCCGTCGGTGTCGATGATCGCCGATGCCTACCCTCCAGAGCAACGCAGCCGCGCCATGGGCATCTATATGCTGGGCGCGCATTTTGGCGTGCTGTTCGGCCTGGGCGCAGGCGCCTGGATTGCGCAGGAATACGGCTGGCGCCATGTCTTCATCTGGATGGCCATTCCCGGCATGGTGGTGGCCATGCTGCTGCGTCTTACCTGCATGGAGCCGCTGCGCAAGCCCTTGCCGCATGCGGATGGCAACATATCCCGGGCCCAGGAAGGATTTCTGCAGGTCCTGCAGTCGCTGCGTCGCAACCATGCCTTTGTCGGCATTGCCACAGCCGGCGTGATACTGACCTTCGCCGGTCAGGCCATAGGCATCTGGAACACCTCTTTTCTCGTGCGCTCCTATGGCCTGAGCCTCAAGGAAGCAGGTGCCATTTTTGGCGTTCTGGGTGCCAGCGCCGCCGTCACCGGGGCCCTGTTCAGCGCATGGCTGACCGACCGTCTGATCCGGCACGATGCGCGCTGGCAGCTATGGCTGCCTGCCATGGGGGTGCTGCTTTCCATCCCGTTCGGCATCTACTTCTACCTGGCGCCTGCCGAAGGCATCTGGCCGCTTTGGGGCCTGAAAGTGCCGCAGGCCATGCCCGCCTATCTGGTGTTCGGCGTGCTGATGAGCTTCTGGGTTCCGCCCACCTATGCGGCACTGACCAATGTGGTGGCCTCCACACGCATGGCCACGGCGATGGCGATCTTCGGGCTCTGCGCCTCTGCCGTGGGCGGAGGACTGGGGCCCTTGGTCGTGGGCCTGATCAGCGACGGCCTGACGGCCAGCTACGGCAAGGAAGCCCTGCGCTATGGCATGGTGGCCATGGTCGGATGCTGTCTGCTGGCCGTGCTCTGCTACCTGCTCTCGCTGCGTGACTATGTGCGCAGGGTCCAAGGCCATCCAGATACCTGAGGCACCCGAGCAACTGAGCAGCCGCCAGCGCCCCGGCCATCTGCCAGGCCATGGCCGGCCCGGGCGATCTCGCATTCCGGATCGCAAAGCCGTCGCTGGCTGCGCCGGGCGGTGCCTGGCCGAGACCGGCGATATAGTGGCTGCGTCAATTTCCGGGCCTACACGCCATGTACCTGCGCAAGCTCTCTATCCCGCTTCAAGCATCGCTCATGCTGAGCTGTTTCGCCATATCCTGCAGCGCGCAGGAGACTGCCGCCTGGGACCAGCAGGACACGGGCCGCACTTCCATCACCAGACTGGGCACGATTGACTACGAGGTGGGCTACAGCAGCGTCGGCTTTGACCATTTCTCTTCTGAAATCGTGGCCAGATGGAATGACGGGGGAGCGCAGGAGCAGACGCTGTATGAAGGCATTTACGACAGGCCGCCCGCCAAGGTCTGGGGGAACGGGTCCCATCTGTGCGTGGCCATGCAGACCTGCGCACGCTATTCGGATCGCTGCAGCCGGTATGTGATTGCACACCGCTATGACGCGCAGGCAAAGGCATTTGTGGCACTGAAGTCCGAGAAGACGGCGCGCCGGATCTGCGCTGCGACACGCTGAAAAAAAAGAAGGAGGCCGGGGCCTCCTTTGAATCCCGTCGTCAGGCGCGACGAACAGGGTATTCCTTCACCGTCTGCAAATGCTCCTTCTTCTCGCTCAGGCTGTCGCGGCAGTCAGCGGCTCATGCCCGGCCACATAGGCCTTGGCCCAGCGGTAATCAGCCTTGCCTGCCGGGCTGCGCCTGACTTCAGTGGCCAGATACACGGCGCGCGGCAGCTTGTAGCCCGACAGATTGCTGCGGCAGACTTTCTCGAACTCCTGCAGATCGAATTCGTGGCCCGGCTGCACCTGCACCACGGCCACCACCTTGCTGCCCCAGCGCTCGTCCGGAACGCCCACAACCACCACATCCTGAACCGGCGGGTAGCGGCGCGCGGTTTCCTCCACCTCCTCGGGGTAGACCTTCTCCCCCCCGGTGTTGATGCATTGCGAGCCGCGGCCCAGCACCACATATTCACCCGTGGTGTCGATGCGAGCCCTGTCCCCCGTCAACACCCAGCGGCTGCCATCGACCATGACGAAGGTCTCGGCCGTTTTCTTGGGATCGCCGTAATAGCCCAGGGGCATGTGGCCACGGCGCGAAAGAATGCCTTCCTCTCCGGGCTGGCTCAGAATGCGCAGGTCCTCGGAGATCACACTCAGGTCGGGACGCGGCGCGATGCGCATGAAACCTTCGCCCTCGGGCGTCTTCTCCCCCCCGCCCAGAACGCCGGATTCGGAGCTGGCCATACCGTTGTTGAGCACCAGATGCGGCACCTGCAGCAGCAGCCGCTCCTGCAGATGACGCGAGAACACGGCACCGCCGTTGCCGAAAATCATCAGCGACTTGAGCGGCCATCGCCCAGGGTTGTTCTCGAGCGCCTGGATGATGGGCAGGGCCATGGCATCGCCCACCACTGCCATCACATTGATCTGGTGATGCTCGATCAGATCCAGCATATGCACGGGATCGAAGTTCTTGCGCTCGTTCACATAGACGGGGTGCCCGGAAAACAGGCTGATCAGGGTCGCCCACATGGCCGCGCCATGCATGAGCGGAGCCGCCGCCAGATAGGCCAGCGCCGGGCCGTTGGGCACCAGTTGCAGCAGCTCCTCGGGTGTCTCGATGGGGGGGCGGCGGAAGTAATAGCCGCCACCGCCCAGGGCCCCCATGAACAGCGATTTGTGAGGCCACATCACGCCCTTGGGCAAGCCCGTGGTGCCGCCGGTGCAGAGCATGAAGATATCGTCGTCGCTGCGCTCGGCGTCCGTGAGTTCCCGGGCGCCTTCGGCCAGCACCGACTCGTAGGGCTGAACGCTTCTGGGCAGGCCATCGCGCACAGTGCCAACCCGCAGCGCAAGGCGCAGCGTGGGCACCCGGGGCATGACTTCCAGCACCGATGCATCGAAGTCCGCGCCATAGACCAGGGCTCGCAGATCCAGGCTGTTGAACAGTCCCTGCAGCTCATCGGCCACATAGCGGTAGTTGACGTTCACCGGCACGGCGCCGATCTTGCTGCAGGCAAAAAAGGCCTCCAGATACTCGGCGCAGTTGTAGAGCTGGATGCCGACGTTGTCGCCCCGCCCGATGCCGCGCGCGCGCAGCGCATTGCCCAGCTGATTGGCTCGCTCGTCGAGCTGCTTGAAGCTGAGCTTCTGGTCGCCGCAACCGAAGGCCGTGCGATCAGGTACGGCCTGTACCACCAGCTCAAAAATATCTGCCAAATTGAAGGTCCGCTTCATCTTCCTGTCTCCGTCTGTCCTTGAGTTGTTCTGAATTCACTGTGTCTGCAATCGCTCTCATGCTCGGCGGCTGGCCTGCGGCATCCATCGTCCGCTTGAACTGGGGACAGACCCTTGGTCACTGGCGCGCCAATGCTCGGACCCAACGGCCTGTGCTGCCAAGAGCGCCAACCCTGGGGCAGCTTTGCTGCAATGCCGCTCAAGCCGTCTTTCCTGCTGCAAGCTGCGCCGCGTAGTGCCTGATGACCCAGACATAGATTCCCACCGCCAGCAGATAGAACGCCAGCATGCAGACCAGCGCCCAGCGCAGTGACTCCTGCCCGTAACCTGCAGTGAAGGCATCGCTGAGCAGTCCCACCGCCAACGGCCCCAGGCCGCCGCCGACAGCCGTCAGCAGCAGGTTGTAGATGGACAGCGAGGTCGCCAGGCGATGCGCTGCGATCACATTGGTCAGTGCCGCAAACACTGGCGCCGCCCAGAAGCTGGAGAAGATGGCAAACAGGCCATAGAAGGCCACGGCATGGGGAATCTGCAGCCCCGCAAGCTGCCAGCTCTGGGGCGAGGTGTTGAGATAGAAGGCCAGCCCCAGCGGCACCGAGATCAGCGTACCCAGAATCGGCATGCCCACCTGCCAGCGCTTGTCGCGCCTGGCCATGAGATCCGTCAGCCAGCCGCTGAGCAAAGCACCAGCGATGGCTGCAGGCCCGCCGATGAAGCCCATGATGGCGCCCGCATCCTTGAGCTGCAGACCATGCGATCGGACCAGAAACGCCGTGTTCCACATGCCGATCGCATAGCCCGAGAACGCCATCAGCATGCTGGCCAGACCCAGGCCCACAAACGCCTTGTTGCGTGCCAGCGCGGCCATGACATCGCCAAATTTTTCGACGGCTGCCTGTGCCGCCGGGCGCCCGTCCTGAGCCCCCCGCTCGGGCTCACGGCAGGTCAGGCGCAGCAGCAGGGCCACCAGCACGCCAGGCAAGGCCAGCCACAGGAAAGCCGAGCGCCAGCCGTAGTGCTGGGCGATCCAGGCGCCCACGCCGAGCCCCACCAGTGAGCCCAGGTGCGGGCCCAGGCTGAACACGCTCATGGCGCGGCTGCGCTGCTCGGGCGGATAGACATCGGCGATCATGGTGGTCGATGCCGCCGTGCTGCCCGCCTCTCCCACCGCCACGCCCACACGCGCGGCCGTCAGGCTCCAGAAGCCCATCGCCATGCCGCACAGCCCCGTGGCCATGCTCCATCCGGCGCAGCACCAGGCAATCAGGTCGCGCCGGTTGCAACGGTCGGCAAGGCGGCCAAAAGGCACGGCCAGAATGCTGTAGAACAGCGCAAAGGCCAGACCCGTGAGCAAACCCATGGCGCTGTCCGAAACCCCCATCTCCTGCTTGATGGGCTGAATCAGCACCCCCATGATCTGGCGGTCGATCATGCTCACGCCATAGACGAGCAGCAATACCAGCAGCAGATAGTGACGTCGCCAGCCCGTCACGTTGCCAAGCGGCTGCCGATGGGCCGAAGCAGCTTGCGACACGCGGGTCGCAGCAGATGCACTCATTTCCTGTCTCCTCAAGAACGTGATCTGCGCCACGTTGAATCAATGAAGGCTTGCCCCCGGCACAAGAGCCGGGCACAAGGGCACAGCACATGCTGCTGCGCCGCACCGGATCACCGGGCCAGCAGTTCGCAGAAGGGAACATCCCTGTCGCTGCGCGGCTCGGCGGCCAGCCCCAGCACGCGCTCGCCAATGCTGTTGAGCACCACCTCGTCGGTACCGCCCGCAATGCGCATGCCGGCAGAGCCAAACCACAGACGCTCCACCATTGCAAAGCGCTCACCCAATCCGCTGGCCGCCAGTTCGCAGGCCGTCAGCACGCCGCGCTGGCCCAGCAAGTCGATAGCGAAGTAGCTGAAGGACTGCAGCGCGGCAGCGGCCACGTTCTTGGCGCCGCTCATTTCCGGGCCGGGCTGGCGCCCCTTGCTCAGCGCCGTCAGTGCGCGGCATTGCAGCAGCCATAGCGCCTGCTCTTTCAGATAGAGATCGGCCCAGCGCTCGCGCAGGCGGCCGTCCTCCAGTGCTGGCCGGCCTTCGAAACGAAGATCGGCCAGCAAGCCTGCCGTGGTGCGCCACAGCTCGGCGGGCATCACGCCGCCAATGGCCAGGC
>Ga0067045_1029084_pt1 | contig 24046 bp, 25 predicted proteins | sample TerdegcTABiofilm_FD_59184 | JGI IMG/M metagenome (GOLD analysis project Ga0067045, IMG submission 59184) | Combined Assembly of (Gp0054472, Gp0054536) Wastewater bioreactor microbial communities from Singapore -Terephthalate degrading... | reverse complement strand
GCAGGAACAGCCCCAGCCAGCCCGTCCAGTGTTTCCCCAACCAGAAGAGTCCACTTGGTTGGGCAATGCCACCGGGTAGAGAAGCTCCACCTAACAGATTCACGCCCAGCAGAAACAGCGCGGCAAAGGTAAAGGTGTACAGCAAAGTAGACCAGGGATTGATGCCCCGCTGCGAGGCTGCGCGCCCCATCAGGCTGTAGAGTGCATAACTCAAGCCAGCCAGTAAACCGCATAACAAACCCGCAGCGGTAAGTTGCAGGTCGCTAGCAATGATTACACCGGATACCAACGCACAGCCCAGTATACAGATAGTGACTGCCAGCAGCTTAGCCCAACCCAGTCTTTCTTTGAGAAAAACCCATCCTAACAATGCGGTAAAGGCAGCGGATGAATATACCAGCACGGTGGCAATTGCCGCGCCATTGATTGCCACCGAGAATGTCCAGAATGTATTGAAGGTCGCCAGGACAAATCCGAAAACCATAAAATAGGGCATATTTTTTCGCCTTACTTTCAGTAGATCGCTGTGCAGGATTAACAGCGCACAAAAAATGACAGCGACGGTGAATAAATCCCGCCAGAAAGCCAAAACCAATTCCGGCAAGTGATAGGTCAGAACAAGGTAACGGATAAAGATTGCAGTAGTAGAGAGGAAAAAGGAACTCGCCATAGCAGTCAGATATCCTTTAGAAAGGTCGACAGGGTTTGATGAGGTGGCAAGCATGCCCATAATTTAATCACACAATTATGTAAAAGAAGTGTGTATGCTGATTAATATAAAACTAATTCCTTGAGAAAATTCTTCATTTATAAATATTCTTTCGTCATAATCACCCTAGAAAGCATTCACCCCCACAGATTAAATTTCTTCAATGCATCTTTATATCTGCTTCACACAAACTTTATGCTACTCAATTATGCTTTGGAATTCGGAGGTACCTTTGATTTCAAATAACCGCATTTTTAAATTCATGCTGGATTTAGTATTATTTATTGGCTTTATTGCTTCTTTTTTCCTCAGGCTGACGGGCTTATCCTTTCATCAATGGTTGGGGTTAGGAATCGGGTTATTCTGCATAATTCATCTCAGCCTGCACTGGAAGTGGGTGCGATCTGTCACCCTCCGATTCTTTCATAATACTTCCAATATTGCCAGAGTCTATTACGTGCTAGACCTGCTCCTCTTCATTGGCTTCATACTAATCCTGTTGACTGGAATAGTCATTTCAACCTGGTTGGATTTATGGTTAAACCATTATGGGTTCTGGAAAAACATTCATATCCTTTCCTCCACTGCGACCCTGGGGGTGCTGGTCCTTAAGATTGTGCTGCACTGGCGTTGGGTGGTTGGCACACTTCCATCTTTCTCTACTTCATCAAAATCAATTCAATCCGCCACGCATGCCGCATCACCCTTCACCCCACTACCGCAAACCAATCCCATGTTGGTGGATAGGCGCCGCTTTCTTTCCCTAATGGGTTTTCTGGGTGCATCCACCATACTGGCGGTGAGCAATCTTGGTTTCAATACTAAAGAAGATAGTAATGAAAGCATTTACCAAAACAGCGCGTTATCAGATTCCTCTACCATTTACCCGCAACAGTCAACCCCGCTACCGCAGAGCCAAACACCCACCCCGTTGACCTCTGCTAGCGAGACTGCAGAGCCACCTGTAGTCACTGAGAACTGCGTGATCCGCTGCAGCAATCAGTGCGCCTACCCTGGGCGCTGCCGGCGCTACGTGGATAATAATTCCAATGGGAAATGTGACTGGGGGGAATGTCTTTAACTTACATCACTTATTCACCCACTACACCCACCTCAGCAGGTGCAAACCTCTTGCGCTTGCCCAATCGTAAATGGAGATAATAAAAACTCAGGGATGAAAGCAGACATAAAAGCGCACCAATGTACCACAGCAGATTGGGGTTGTAATTATCCAGGATAATCCCTGCCAGACCCGGACCAATGGTCGAGGGTATCATAAAAGTAAAACTGAAAGCAGCCATATAGCGCCCACGCATTTTCTCAGGTGCAAAATTAGCAGCCAGCGCTGACATGGTTGGCATGATAATCATCTCACCGATGGTGATAATCACCGCCGCTGCGACGAACAGCCAGTAAGCGGAAATAAAGCCGATCATGCCGAAACCAACCATGTAAAATAACGCCCCTAACCCCATCATCAGGAATGGGGGACGATGTTTGATTATCCGGGTGGTGCTGAATTGAAAGAGGATTACCGTGATGGCACTGGAAGTAAGCAGGAAACCATAACCTTGTGCTTGGATGCCATGCACATCGCGCAGGTAAACAGAAAGCGAGTTGTAAACCTGCAAGTAGACCAGGCTCATCAGGATGCAGGCAGTCAAAAAAGCCATAAAGGCCATATCGCGCGCCACCACTTTATATCCCTTGAATGTATCCAGCATGCTTTCTACGCATTCCCCAGCAGCTCGTTGCGGCTTTGTCTCCGGGATGAGGAGGAAGAACAGCACAGCCACTACACTACTGATAATCGCATCCATAACAAAAAGGGCAAAGAAAGAACGGCTAGCAACTACCCCGGCGATGGTTGGTCCAATGATCCAAGACATATTTGCCACCACTCGCAGGATGCCGAATCCCTCCTGACGCTGTTTCTCAGGCAAGATATCTGCAATCATCGCCTGATGCGCTGGCCCGGCAATATCGGAGAGAAAACCAATGAATGCCGCTAATGGAATAAGTATATTGAATTTATTCACCAGACCAAACGCCAGTGTGCTGGCAGCGCTGAAAAACAGCCCAAACAATATGATATTTCGCCGTCCAAACCGGTCGGTCAGCGCCCCTCCCACCATGTTGCCAAATAATCCGAAGACCGAGAATAACCCCAGCACCAGCCCCGCCTGGGTCATGCCCACCTGGAACTTCTGGGTGATGTAAAGCGAGAAGAAGGGGAAGAGCATCGTCCCACCCACCCGGTCAATGAAGGAGACAAATACCACCATCCAGAAGCGGCGCGGGAACTCGAGATAGATATTTTGGATTCGCTGCACAAATTTCATGTGATACCTGTCCGGTGAGTGTTGGTTATTCTGATTTGCATGAATGGGGCGTATGCCTTAGAAAAGAGAATTACTGAGAACAAGAGGTCTTATATCTGTTTAATTCGTACCAAATCCATGGGATGAGTTGATGCCTGGTCCTTTGCATGTATTGTTCAACATCTTCAAGTCACTAAAGATAGTGTATTCCTTTTTGTGATTAAATACAATCCTACCTGAGTGGGGTTAAACTACATCTCTAGGAATTATCTGTACGAAATCATTGCGCTAGTGAAAGTACTTCCGCCCCTTTCACGCGACCCTCCCGCAAGTTCTGCAGGGCAAGGTTGGCCTGTTCTAATTCATATCTTTCAACCTTCACTTGTATGGGTATCTGCTCAGCGAGTGTCATAAACTCCAAACCATCCTGGCGGGTGAGGTTGGCGACCGAACGGATAATCCGCTCCTCCCAGAGAATCCGGTAGGGGAATGATGGTATGTCACTCATGTGAATGCCGCCAGCCACCACCACACCTCCTTTAACTACCACTCTCAACGCAGCAGGGATTAATGCGCCCACCGGTGCAAAGAGAATGGCGGCATCCAGCAGTCGTGGTGGGGTTTCGGTGGAATCGCCTACCCAGGTTACGCCAAGATCGCGTGCAAAATCCTGCACGGTTTTATCAGCGGGGCGGGTGAAGGCATATACCTGCTTCCCTTGCTGAATGGCAATTTGCGCAAGGATGTGACCGGCAGCGCCAAACCCATAGATTCCCAGGTGTTCCACATCTTCACCGATGAACCTGTAGGAGCGATAGCCGATCAACCCAGCACACATCAGTGGCGCAGCATGAATGGAATCATAACCATCCGGGATGGGGAAGCAGTAGCGCTCATCCGCCACAATATATTCCGCATACCCGCCCGGCAGGGTGTAGCCGGTGAAGCGTGCCTCATCACAAAGGTTCTCACGCCCACTCCGGCAGTAGCGGCATTTCCCACAGGTCCAGCCCAGCCACGGGATGCCCACACGCAATCCAATCAGTTTGGCTTCTACACCCTCACCGCAGGCAACCACTTCGCCCACAATCTCGTGACCAGGGATGAGTGGCAAGCTTGGATTAGGCAACTCACCATCTAAGATATGCAGGTCAGTGCGACAGACCCCACAAGCACGCACACGCACCAGCACCTGCCCACGAGTAGGCTTTGGAATAGGAAGTTCAACCAATTGCAGGGATTGACCCGTTGCATTCAACTGCATGGCGTGCATGGTGTCAGACATTTTTTCTTATCCTTTTCCATCGTAAAAGTAAAATTTTTATCAACCGATTAAGCCATACATTGACCGATGGCAGTAGAAATGGTCGCGTTGATAATTACTGCCAGATAATAGAATTTACCTATGTTTTTGGCTCTAACCTCTCCACCTTCTTTAACCACTAGTAAATCCAGCCAGTTTTGGGTAAATTTTTTTAGTTTTAATGCGATAAGTCATATGCACCAGGAAACTTAAAAAGAAAAAGACGCTTATAAAAATCAACATCTTCTTTAATCCAAACAGGTAGTTATATCCCGCTACAAATCCAACAACCATAAATACCTTAAAGATTTTATACCATTTGGGCTGCAGGGTATGAGACCTGACAAATTTCAGGTCATATTTAATCTCATCTAGCAGTTTTGATATATTCGTCTCCTCTTTCTAGGATTCATCGGGTATCTAGTTTATGGCATGGGGTGTTGTTGAAAGAATTCCCACATGGCGCGGGAGGCGTTGATATCCTGCGTGGTATGCCCCACAATCCATTTCGGCAGGTATCCTCCTCCTGGCCAGGCATGTCCACCACCTTCGACCACATAGAAAATGACCTCAGCATTTTGATCACAATTCATATACCTTTTACCTTTGACCTCACCTTGAGCGGGTATTTCCTTTGGTTGCGCGGAACAACCATTCCTTTCTGCTAGGGTATCCACCCAGCTAGTAATATCCGGTAGGGTAACCCCTGGACCCTGTGACTCTCCCCCGTTAAATGGCACGATGCGGTCCGCTGTTCCATGAAAGATGATGGCCGGAACAGGTCTCCCGGGTTGACACTCCTCCCAGGGCAGCACGTATGCCCCTGCTACCCCTGCAAATGCAGCAATGCGATCTGAGAGCATACACGCCAGCGTGAACGACATGCCACCCCCATTGGATAGACCATTGACATAGATGCGCTTTTCATCGATGTTGTAATCCCCCTTCAACCGCTCAATTAAATCCGAGATAAATTGGATATCCGCTTGTGGGTCAGCTTGCCCACCTGCTCGCCAGCGCTTCGGGAACCCTGTACCGCAGGGATAAACAACCAGAAAACCATTCTCGTCCGCTACCTGATTCCAGCCGGTGCCCATCGCATGGTGGGCTGGCCAATCGGCAAAACCATGCAGGCTGATCACCAGCGGCACCTGTTCTTTTGGCTCATAATTTTCTGGAACATGCAGCAAGTATGTTCGCCTTTCCCCCGACGAGAGGATACTCCCATTACATCCAAAAACCTGGAAATAATCCAAACCGAGTAACAAAAGCACCCCACTCAATAACACACCAAGCATAATCAATATGAAATTCAATGCTTTTTTTATATTCGGTTTAAGTCTCAAGATTTAACCTCCAGGAGAAATTTGATACTAAATAATACACGATTCAGCTGGCTATAAAATCCACTTCCTGTAAATATAATGATGTGTCCTCTACTTTTTTTCTTCACACAGGCATACCCTTATTAACTGTAAGAGTATTATATTCCCCATTTCCCCCTGTCTTTGTTTGTATTTATCCAAATGCCATCTTCCCTATCCATAGGGATATGTGATATAATAATAATTATTACAAAATAATAATTATTATTATCTATGAATATAGAGGAAATTACCCAGATATTAAAGAATTCAGGTGTTCGCCTTACCCCTCAGCGCCTGGCCATCTGTCAGCAGGTGATGGCAAGCAAGGAACACCCCACCTCAGCCATGATTTACCAGCAACTGAAGCCGGATTATCCCTCTCTTTCACTGGCTACTGTGTACAACACTCTGGACATCTTGGCAAATCTGGGCATCATCAACGAGATTGGTTATGCCGCTGACCGCCAGGTACATTATGATGGCGAAAAAGACCCCCACCTGCATATCGTCTGCACATCCTGCGGCGCGATCGTCGATATCAGGGATGATCGGCTGTTTCAATTAAATAACCAGATCATTCAGAGATCCGGATATCAGCTGATCGGCTCTCATCTGGTCTATTATGGTCTATGTCCAAGCTGCCAGAGTAAAAAGAAAGAGTCATTCACACGTTGATTACAGCGCTTCCATGCTGTAAAAATTAAAATCAATCAAATTAGGAGATAAAAATGGAAACAAACGAAACCCAAATTACCCCCATGCCCCGTATTGGCGACAAGGCACCGGCCTTCAAGGCGGTCACCACCCAGGGTGAGATCAACTTCCCCGCAGATTATGCGGGCAGCTGGGTCATCCTCTTCAGCCACCCGGCTGATTTCACCCCGGTGTGCACCTCCGAGTTCATCACCTTCGCTTCCCTGGAAGAGAAGTTTGCCAAAGCCAATTGCAAGCTGGTCGGTCTCTCAGTGGACGGCCTGTACAGCCATATTGCCTGGCTGCGCACCATCAAGGAAAAGATTGAGTATAAAGGCATGAAGAACGTCGAGGTGAATTTCCCGCTCATTGAGGATATCACCATGGAAGTGGCGCGCAAATACGGCATGATTCAACCTGGTGAGAGCTCCACCAAGGCTGTGCGGGCTGTGTTCTATGTAGACCCCACTGGTGTCATCCGCACTATCCTGTATTACCCCCTCAGCCTGGGCCGCAATTTCGAGGAACTCTACCGCGTGCTGATCGCACTGCAGACCGCGGATGCCTTTTCCGTTGCCCTGCCGGCTGATTGGCAGCCCGGTGAAGATGTAATTGTTCCACCTGCCGGCTCATGTGGCGTGGCTAAGGAACGCATGGAAGGTAAAGGTGACCTGCACTGCTATGACTGGTTCTTCTGCACCAAGAAGATCGACAAGGACACTGTGCTGAATACTATCTTGAAGAAATAAAACTCATCACGATAATTATTTACAGCAGTTATATCTAAAGCGCTACAAATGCTGTTTTTTATATCGCCCCACAAGAGTTTAATATACCAACATAACGAAGACAAGCGTTCAGTGTAGATAGACCCGCTATTCTTGTATCTATGATTTATACCTCAAAATAAAAAACGCCCTCCATTTAGAGGGCGTTTCATAATTCCAAATAATCTCTTTACCCCATCGTCGGTCGGAACTTATACCCGTAAATCAACATACCGCGCTCATCCCCATCCTCGCGGATGCGGCGGGTGACCATCTCTACCGGCATGCCGATTTCCGCTTTTTTGGCGCCTAAATCGGTCAACTGGGCCGTCACCACCGGACCTTCCTCCAGCTGCACCAGCGCGACCGTGTAAGGCGTGGTATGCGCGAATTCCGCGGGAGCGCTATTCATCACCGCAAAGGAGTAAACCTTCCCCCGACCGCTGAAGATGTAGGGTTTCTTGGCTTCCCCACCGCATTCCGGGCACACATCCCGTGGCGGGAAGATCTTGTTCTCGCAGTGGGGGCACACTTCACCCACCAGCGCGTAGCGTTGACGTTGTAGTCTCCAATGTCGAGGAATTTCCATACTTCCACTCCTGATCAATAATTTTCGTTAGTTTAATTACTTCAGACTATCAGAAACTATCAAATCTCCGCTGATAGAATTTGATAGCATTTTGATTGCGCTTGACTATCCCCTCTTTTTCCAATGGGAAAAATTATGCCCGCTGCAGGACATGTGTCAGCGCCGTAGAGGCTGGTCCACCCAATGATTGCACCAACGCGGTCTTGGCACCTTCCACCTGGTTCGCACCCGCCTGATTTCTCAGCTGTAGCACCGCCTCGACCACCTGATAGATACCTGTAGCCCCCAGTGGGAAACCCCGTGCTTTCAAGCCTCCCAGGGTCGCGCAAGGCAGTTGACCTCCCAGATCCAATTTGCCTTCCTGCGCCAATCTCCACCCCTCACCGGGTTGAGCAAAACCGGCGCATTCCAGTTCTAGTGCAGCATAGATAGAATAGGCATCCCAGTACTCAAACAAGTCAACCTGTGCCAGTTGGATACCTGCCTGTTCGAAAGCCTTCTGGAAGGAGAGCCGGGCGGCATTGAAACTCAAGGGGTTGGCTCGGTCGTGCAGTGAGAGGGAATCTGTGGCCAGGCTGCTGGCGGAGACCTTCACAAGCGGTTGTGAAAAATCTTGAGGTAGCCGCTCACCTCTAACAACCAGCACCGCTGCCGCGCCATCTGCAAAGGGGGCTACATCCAATCGGTTCAACGGGTCACAAGCCATGCCTGCCCTCTGATAATCCTCCCCGCTAATCTCACGCCGATACCAGGCATTAGGATTACCCAGCGCATGCCTGTGCGCAAGGATGGCAAAAGCGCCAAAAGCCTCACGTGGCGCCTGATGCTCATTTAGGTAGCGCCGCATGAGCAGGGCGGCCACGCCGTTCACGCCCAATCCCTCCATCTCTTCAAAATCTGCATCTAGCGTCTGGCTGATGGCTGATTCTACCTCGTAACCCACCACATCCGTTACTTTCTCTACACCCACCACCATAGCACAATCCACGTAACCTGAGCGCAGCGCCTTCACCGCCAGGTAAAGCGCAGCTGCACCGCTGGCCTCCCCCGCCTCTGCGGTAAATGCCTCAACCCCTTCCATAGCGATACACTCTGCCATCAATGCCCCCAGGTTGGCCTGTCGGGATAGCACGGACGCCAGGTAATTACCCACATAGATGGCTTGTGGTTTTAACCCGCCGCTATCCTGCATGGCATCCATCATGACGCGTGATGCCATATTGCGCAGCGAGAGCTCCCAGTGCTCCCCTACCGGCAATTGTCCAATGCCCGCGATGATAAGTTCCTGATCCATTGCGCTCATTTCATGACAATCTTTCCACGGTAGCGGGCATAGGTGGCATAATCAATCTCCACCCTTCTCTCAATATAACTTGCCGTGCTGCGCGCTTTATTTTGTCTCTCCCTGACCTTCTCAGTCACGGTGAGATCCAGCGCATCCGAACCCGCCCCTGAACCGTACGAGACCATTAGGATGCGCTCACCCGGGCTAGCAATATCTAGGATAGCGGTTAACCCAATGGGTGATGCCCCGGCATAAGTATTTCCTATCACTTCTGAAAGTAGACCATCCTTGACTTGCTCCTCTTTAAAACCCATTTGTTTGGCGGCGCGCTGTGGGAATTTGACATTCGGTTGGTGCAACACCACATAGGTATAGTCTGCCGCTGATGTGCCACTGGCTTCCATTAAGGTCTTCCCGGCTGTAATCACATGTTTGAAATAGGCCGGCTCCCCGGTGAAGCGCTGACCGTGCTCGGGGTATTTCTGGTATTCACGCCTCCAGAAATCCGGTGTATCGGTGACATAGGAATAAGATGAATTAATAATGGCTAATGATTCACTACTAGGTCCGAGGATAAAGGCTGCCGCACCTGCTCCCGCCGTATACTCCAGGGCATCCCCCGGCTTGCCCTGTGCCGTATCCGCCCCAATCGCCATGGCATACTCCGCCATCCCTGAACCCACCAGCCCCATAGCCATCACCATCGCCTCCGTACCGGCTTTGCAGGCGAACTCCATATCAGCTGCCTGGATGTGCGGCGTGGCGCCAATGGCTTCCGCCACAATGGTGGCACTGGGTTTGACTGCATAGGGGTGTGATTCTGACCCCACCCACACAGCCCTCAATAGGCTTGCCTCGATCCCCGCCCGCGCTAATGCGTTACGTGCAGCTTCAATGGACATAGTGACCACATCTTCATCCAGTCCCGCAACTGCCTTCTCCTTGATGGGCAACCCCTCCTCAGTACCACCCCACACTCGCGCCACTTCACTGGCCGGCAGACGGTACATGGGGATATAAGCACCGTACCCCACGATGCCAACGCCCCTGGCTGGTTTTAAAAGTAAGTTTTCTCTTTTCTCATCGCTCATCTTGACTCCAAGTCTTTAAGATTTCAATCGCGCGGTCGATGCGCACGTTACCTTCCTTGACCAACTGTTCAGCTAGGGACCTGATCAACTCTTCAGGGGCTCCAGCCGCAATCGCCACCTGTCTTGCATGCAATGTCATGTGCCCGCGTTGGATACCCTCCGTAGCCAAGGCACGCAGAGCACCCAGATTTTGCGCCAGGCCTACTGCCAGGATGATTTCTGCCAGCTCAGCAGCGGTTTTCACACCCATTAATTTCAGTGCCGCCCGCGCACCAGGATGCACCTGCGTTGCCCCTCCCACAATCCCCACCGCCATTGGCATTTCCAAAAATCCAGTTAAGTTTCCTTCTTTATCTTTGCCCCAGGTACTCAGGCTGGTGTAGCGCCCGGAGCGGGCGGCATAAGTATGCGCCCCCGCCTCCACCGCGCGCCAATCATTGCCGGTGGCAATCACCACCGCATCGATACCATTCATAATGCCCTTGTTATGCGTGGCTGCCCGGTATGGGTCGCTCGCAGCAAACGCCCAAGCGGCGATGATGTCATCCCGCACCTGCTCGCCGCTGAAATCTTTGAAAGCCAGGGATTCCACAGGAATTATGCAACGTGAGCGCGCCAGGCGCCTATCTGCCAGGTTGGAGAGAATGCGCAGCAGCACCCTGCCGCGGCTAATCTCCTCTATGCGCGGGGCAAACCGCTCCAGGGCAGTGTTGACTGCATTGGCGCCCATCGCATCGCGCACATCCATAATCAGGTGTATCACCAAGAAGGGACCAATGGGCGATTCTTCAATTACCTTGACCTCAAGATCACGAGGACCACCCCCCAGTTTCACCAGCAATGGATCGCTAGATTTTATCTCCTCAATCAATTCTTCTTTGGACGCAAGTATTTTCTTGGCTGTTCCTTCCAAATCACTTACATTTAATATTTGCAACTGCCCAATCATCTCGGGTGCATCCGCCTCGCAGGTAAATCCCCCGCCCAACTGTGCCAATTTCGCCATAAACGAGGCGGCGGCCACCACTGAAGGTTCCTCAATCGCCATCGGCACTAGCACCGGGCGCCCGTTGACCACGAAATGCTGGGCGATACCCAACGGCAGCGCGTATGTGCCGACCACATTCTCAATCATGTGGTCCGCCTGCTGGGGGTTGAGCCCGGTTTTCCCGCTCAAAGCAGCTACATCCTCATCATTCAGTGCGCCTGATTTTCTCAACTGCTCTAGGCGCTGTTGAATGCTTAATTCATAAAATTTAACAGGTTGATTCATGGTTCAATAATTACCATTTTGGGCAGGATAATAAGCAGGGAAAACGGTCAAAACCTATCAAATCCGCATTCGAAATATTGAGAATCCAGACACAAGGGAAGTAAAAAAAAGTGCTAAAAGGATATTCAGCACTCACCATAAATAAGAAACTAAAATCTAAAATTTAATTTACTTTATTTCAAACATCTCCCCGGGCTGCAGCACAACCACCCTGGTCTCCGTCTTCTCCTCCACCTGTGCTTTCCACGCCTGGGCATCCTGCTGGATGGCATCAAAGGTGTTGTAGTGAATGGGGATAACTACTTTGGGTTGGATCAATTCCACCGCCTTCAGTGCATCCAGCGGGTCCATGGTGTATTTTCCTCCAATCGGCAGGGCTGCCACATCAATTCCCTCCTCACCAATTAATCTCATATCGCCAAACAAACCCGTATCCCCGGCATGGTAGATTTTTTCTCCCTGCCTGGTGGTCAGCAGAAATCCAGCTGGATTACCCCCATACGTTGAATCCTCCAGTGTGGAGCTATGCAGTGCAAAGGTCATGCTCAATCGACCAAAAGGCAGTTGCCCCGACCCGCCTACCTGCATCAGAAACGTTTTCACCCCGCGCTGCTCTAGCCAGTCGCCGATCTCAACATTACAGACAACGATTGCGTTTGTCCTTTGTGCAATCGGAATCGTATCCCCCAGGTGGTCGCCATGCCCGTGGGTGACCAGGATGTATTCCGCAGGGATTGTTTCCACATCTCCTGCCGATTTGGGGTTCCCTGAAAAATACGGGTCAACCAGTAAGCGATATCCCCCTGTTTCAATCCCTAATGCCGCATGCCCGTAAAAAGTGATTTGTGTGCCCATTTTTCCTCCTTTCATTAATAAATGAAAATTAAAAAGGCAAATAAATATCGTATACAATTCATCTTGTTGGTATTCTAATTCATTGGAGCAGAAAACATGAAAGACCCTCGCATTGAAAAGTTAGCCAGTATGTTAATTAATTATTCCGTTACCGTCCAGCCCAAACAGCGTGTCCTCATCCATGGTGAAAACGGCGCCGACCCGCTCATGCTGGAGTTGTACAAGCAATGCCTTCAGCTGGGTGCCTACCCGTGTATTGCCCCTTACCCGGATGGCTATTTCCCCACCACCATTGGCAATGCTACAGAAGAACAATACAAACATATCCTTGAACCCTTAGAAAATTTCATACGCACCTATGACGTGCGCATTCGCGTCATGGGCGAGACCAATACCAAGGAGCTCTCCCGGCTTGACCCAGGCAGGGTGGCAAAATATTTCGAGGAAGCTGGTAAGATCACCAACATCATGTTAGAACGCGAGGCTAAAGGTGAGATGAAATGGGTGTTGACCCTCTTCCCGACCAATGCCTATGCCCAGGATGCCGAGATGAGCCTGGAGGAATACCAGGATTTCGTCTACAGCGCCTGCATGCCAGATATACATGATCCGGTAGGTTACTGGAAAAAGATTGCTGCCCAGCAGGAGAAGATTGTCTCCTGGATGAAAGGCAAACAGAGGGTGCATGTTACTGCCCCGGGCACCGACCTAACCCTTAGCATCACCGGTCGACCCTTCAAGTCCTGCGCCTGTGAGGTGAACGTGCCGGATGGCGAGATCTTCACCTCGCCGATAGAGGACAGCGCCAACGGCCATGTACACTTCACCTACCCCACCGTGCATTACGGCAACGAGGTGGAAGGGGTGCGCCTGGAATTCAAGGACGGCAAGTGCATCAAAGCCACTGCTGAGAAGAACGAGCCGTATCTTATTAAGATGCTGGATGTGGACCAGGGCGCCCGCTACCTGGGCGAGTTCGCCATCGGCACCAACGAGGGCATTCAGCGCTTTACCGGGCAGATCCTCTTCGATGAGAAGATCGGCGGCAGCTTTCACATTGCTTTAGGCAATAGTTATAAGGAAACTCTTGGCAAGAACGAATCCAGCATCCACTGGGATATGATTTGCGACCTGCGCCAGGGCGGTAAGATCTTCATTGATGACCAGCTTATCTATCAGGACGGCAAGTTTATGATCGAATTCTAATTTTCTAGTGAAATTAGGCATTAAACAAAACCGCCTGTAAGTTTGCAGGCGGTTTTTATTGTCAAGAATATTATAAAAACTGCGAGGTGTTAGTTGATCTCCTCCAGATAATAGACTGGATTGATCGCCGAACCCTCGGCGGCATAACCTATCCTGCCGTCTTGCATGCGCACCCCCCACCACTGGTTCGCACCGCTCAGGTAATCGGTGCACACTGGCAGTGAGATCACCTCCAATTCCGTCCCGATGGGCAGGGCAGCTAGGATATTGCCGTCTTTCACTTCAGGGCTGGCACGCAAAGGAATCAACGCATTCACCACCCTCACCTTCGCCCCCACTCCGGAGATCCGCACGGGCAGTGCCTTGGTGCAAGCTGTTTCCGCAGTGGGTTCCGCAGCAGGTTCTGTTGTCGGCTCCATGGTGGCTGCTGTCGTTGCTACAGGTGCTGCTTCCGTCGTCTCAACGCTTGGTTGAGCAGTTGGCTCAACCGCCGGTGCAGCTGCCTTACCTGAATCCGTTGAACAGCGCACCAAGATTAGCAACAGCATCAAGAGAATCGTCACCGCCAGTTTAAAGCGGTCATAAGGGATGAATTTGGTTATCATCTCTGCTACTCCGCCCTGCGCTTGGTAGCGGCTTTCTCCCGGGCAAACTTCTTCGCCTGGTCAATCAGCGCCTGCTCATCCGCCAGGTTTTGCGCCTTGCCGATGATGCGCTCCACCTCCTCAGTGGAAAGTTTGCCCAACTGCTCAAAGGTGAAAATGCCGGCATCGTACAAGCGCTCTTGGATAGCTGGTCCCACCCCGCTGATGAGGATGAACTGGTCGCCGCATTCGCGCATCAGCTGATTGTATTTCTTTCGCCAGTAAATCCAGTCAATCACCCATTCAATCAACCAGCCCAAGATCAAACCCACCACCAACCCTACCCATAATTCTCTGCTCATCTGTGTATCCTTTTTTTGATATATATATATAAAATAATACCATTGAATACAAAAAATATTGTGAGGTGCACATGACTGTTCAACCGGTGTGGGAAGAGAGCACGACCGTCAGGATTTTTGAGGTGGATTTTCAGGGGCGCTGGAAACCGGCGTCTTTCTTCCAGGCCATGCAGGTTGCCAGTTCGCATCACGCCCAGAATATGGGTTTTGAATATCAGGACCTCTTCGACCAACAGATGACTTGGGTGATGGCGCGCGCCAGGATTATCTTTCACCGCTTTCCTGAAGCTTACGAGCCAGTGATTATCCGCACCTGGCCAAAGGGGATTCGCGATAAAATTCTCTTCCTGCGCGATTATCAGCTCTTCGACCAACACCAGCAGCCCCTGGCCTCTGCCACCACCGTCTATCTGCTCATTCATTTGCAGTCCCACCGCATCCTTTCACCCTCGCTGATTATCCAAGGACTCCCCCTGAACGAGAACCTGCATGCCATTCAGGAAACCCCGCAAAAGATTAATCCACCTGATGAACTGCAGGAAAAATATACCATTACGGCAGGATACAGCGACCTAGACATCCTGGGACATGTGAACAACGCCCGCTACATTGAATGGATTGCCGATGCCTTCCCTGTGCAGCACTATCAGTCGCACCAGATTCACTGGCTGCAAGTCAACTTCCTGCACGAGGTCAGGGCAGGTGACCAGCTCATGATTTCCACGAATGAACCAGTAGCAGGTTTGTCCTACGTCCAGGGATGGAATCAAACCCAAAACGAAATGTCCTTCAATTCTTTCGTGCAGTGGGTTAAAGAATAATTCTGCGCAGATAGAACAGACTGGCCTATGATGTGCACTATCAGGGATGATATGATTAATTCACACCACAGGTGACGCATGAAATTGAAAATCGCACTGGCGCAGATCAATACTGTTTTAGGAAATGTGCAGAGAAACCTCGCAAAACATCTGGACTATGCCGAACAGGCGGTTAAGCAGGGGGCTGACCTGCTGGTCTTCCCTGAATTGTCCCTCACCGGCTACGTGCTACAGGACTTGGTGCCGTCAGTAGCCCGGCATGCAGATCCGGCTGATCCCGTCCTTGCCAAATTGTTGGATGTCAGCCAATCCATAGACCTGGTGGTGGGCTTTGTGGAGGAGGATGTGCGCAATCGCTTTCACATCTCTGCTGCCTATCTCTCCGACCATAAAATCCTGCATGTACACCGCAAGGTCTATTTGCCCACCTATGGCCTGTTCGATGAAGGGCGCTTCTTCGCAGAAGGTGACCGTGTGCAGGCCTTCCATACGCGCTTCGGTCGTGCTGGCATGCTCATCTGCGAGGATTTCTGGCATGCTTCCCCACCCTACCTGCTCTGGCTGGATGGCGCCGACCTGTTTCTCTTCACCTCCGCTTCCCCCGGCCGTGGCCTGACCAGCGACCCCAAGCTAAGCACCACCCGCTGGGTGGAAACCATCAACCAGGCTTACGCCGGGTTGTTCACCTCATTTGTCGTCCACAGCAACCGGGCTGGTTACGAGGACGGCCTGCATTTCTGGGGCGGCTCAACCATCTTTAACCCCAACGGTGAACTGCTCTGCCAGGCGCCCTACCACCGCGAGGCATTGTGCCTTGCCGAGCTTGACCTGAACCAGCTGCACCGCACCCGCGCCCGCCTTCCTCTCTTGCGCGATGAACGCGCCATGCTCGTGCAGCGCGAACTGGACCGCATTTTAGATGTGAACGCTCATACCCTTGGGAAGGAGACTTAAACCATGGTTAATGTAGAGATCAACACCGACCTGGCACGCGAGATTATCACCGGTTTCATCCGCTCGGAAATTACCCGTGCTGGTCTACAGCGCGCTGTCATCGGCCTCTCCGGCGGGCTAGATTCTTCCCTCTCCTGCATGCTAACCTCAGAAGCCCTTGGCCCTGAAAACACCCTGGCAGTCCTCATGCCCTATAAGACTTCCTCGCCGGATTCGCTCGAGCATGCGCAACTGCTCATCGACCAGCTCGGCATTCAGTCCATCACCATCCCCATTACCCCCATGGCAGATGGGCTGATCGACCAGTTCCCCGATATGGACCAGGTGCGCAGGGGCAATATTATGGCGCGCATGCGCATGATCGTGTTGTACGACCAATCAAAAGTTTTCAATGGTCTGGTGGTTGGCACCAGCAACAAAACCGAGATTATCCTCGGCTACACCACCCTCTATGGCGATTCCGCCTGTGCCATTAACCCACTCGGCGACCTGTACAAAACTCAACTGCGCCAACTGGCCAAAGCCATGGGTATGCCCCAGGTGATCCTCGATAAACCCCCCACCGCTGACCTGTGGGCAGGGCAGACTGATGAGGGTGAGTTGGGTTTTACCTACGCGGAGGTGGATAAACTGCTTTACCTGTTGGTGGATGAGCGTTATTCCCCAGCAGAGTGCGTGGAGGCAGGCTTCTCCCTTGAATTCGTGGATAAAGTCGTGGAGCGCATCCGCCGCAACCATTTCAAGCGCGTCCTGCCGCCCATTGCTAAATTGAGCAACCGCACTGTGGGCTATGATTTCCTCTACTTGAGGGATTGGGGCACGTAATCTTTTATCCCTAATAATTAAAAGGTTTTATGTCCTGGCTTGATCAAGTGAAAGGTGATCCCTTTCCCTGGCTGTTGGAAGAATCCGACCCTGGTGTGCGCTATCTTACCCTGCGCGACCTGATGGATTTATCACTCAATGATCCTGAATTAATCCAAGCCAAAGAACAAGCCCACAAGTCCGGTCCCATCGCCCAAGTGCTAAAAGAAATGCATCCCGAGGGTTACTGGGTGAAAGCGGGCGCCGGTTACAGCCCCAAGTATCGCTCCTCAGTCTGGTCACTCATCCTACTGGGGCAGCTCGGGGCGGATTGCCAGTTGGATGAGCGCATCACACAGGGATGCACCTATTACCTTGAGCACGCGCTGACCAGCCAGGGGCAGTTCTCGGCAGGAGGTCCCGGCGCTCCTTCCGCCACGGTGGATTGTCTGCAGGGTAACATGTGCACCGCCTTTCTAGACCTGGCTTTCACCCCTCCGCAACTAGAACTGGCCTTTGAGTGGATGGCGCGCAGCGTCACCGGTGAAGGTCTCGCACCTTTGGGTGACAAAGAGGCTGATCTGCGTTACTATGCAGGCAAGTGCGGACCAAACTTCGCTTGTGGTGCCAATAACAAACTGTCCTGCGCCTGGGGTGCCACCAAGGTCATGCTCGCCTTTACTAAGCTGCTCAAAGGTAAGCGCACCCCACTGATCGAACGCGCTATCCAGAAGGGTATGGATTTCTTCTTCAGCGTGAATCCCGCCAGTGCAAATTGGCCTTGCGGTTATGCCCCCAAGCCCAGCGGCAACTGGTGGAAGTTTGGCTTCCCTGTTTTCTACATCACTGACCTACTGCAGGTAGCAGAAGCGCTGGCTCTGCTTGGATATGGTCATGATTCACGCCTGACAGATACAATCCAAATCATCCTTGACAAGCAGGATTCTCAGGGTCGCTGGCCGTTGGAATTCGATTACAGCGGCAAGACCTGGCTGGAATTTGGTGCTAAAAAACAGCCTAACAAATGGGTCACCTTGCGCGCCTTGAAAGTGTTGAAATTAATTGATTGATTAATCACAAAGAGACGCATGCAACAGAATATCACACTGGCATCCATTATCATTATCCTGATACTTACAGCCTGCCTGCCCACCATATTCATTGGCGGACCGCCCACCCAAACTCCCCGGGTGATCACTGCCACGACCCAACCATCTCAGCCCACCCCCTCACCCACTCCCCAGCCAACTGCCACCCCAACCCTGGCACCCACCGCCACGGTGGCGGCTGGCTTGAGTCAGGTGAACATTTATCTCATCTTGGTCGGCGATAACGGTGCCAGCGGAAAAAAGATTGGCTGCGATGACAGTCTGGTTCCCGTTTCGGTAGTCATCCCTCCCACCCTGGGTGTGATTCGCGCTTCCCTGCTCGAACTGCTCAAATTGAAAGGTCAAAGGCTCTACGGTCAGACCGGTCTGTATAACGCGCTTTATCTCTCCGACCTGAGCCTAGAAAGTGTGAATTTAGTGAATGGCAAAGCCACCATTAAACTCACCGGGAATCTGGTGACCGGCGGTGTGTGTGATATCCCCCGCATTGAAGCCCAACTAAAAGAAAGTGCGCTTCAATTTTCAACCGTGAATGACGTCTCAATCCTAATCAATAACATCCCATTGGAAGAGGTTCTTTCCCTACAGGGCTGAGGCTATCGGCCATCTTTAATTCTTCCTGGCATCTCACGGGTTGCAACCGCAGCTCTTGCGCATCACTAGTTGAGTTGGTAGCACCTCGTTTTCACAGGTCAATTCTTTTTGCTGGATTAATCTCGACAACATCAGCATGGATTGCTCACCCAGTTTACACATCGGCAAATCTATTGTGGTCAGGGGAGGCTCGATCATCGTTCCGAAATCCCTATTACCAAATCCAACCACTGCCAGGTCTTCCGGCACGCGGTATCCCTTTTCCCTGAATGCCTGTATGGCTCCCACTGCCAGCTCATCATCTACTGCACAGATCGCCGTTGGTCTGAGGGGTAAACCGACCAGTTTCATGCCTGCCTGTCGCCCGCTCTCCCGGTCCACCCTGGATACCGTGTTGATAAACACCTGATGGATCAATGCTCCCTTCTCTCTCAGCCCGCGCTGGAACCCTTCAGCCAACTCCTTCCCGCAAGGCCAATCCTCTGGCACGCTGAGGATGCCAATGGACAAATGGCTGTGCTCCAGCAGGTGGGTAACCGCCTGGTAAGCCGTCCCCTCTAAATCCAGCAGCACCGCCGGGTACGGGCTGGCAGTCATTCCTGCGCTCACCAGAGGGATAGGCAAACCCGTAGCAAGAGGTGACCACCCTGCTGATAGCGCTTCTGTAAATTCTACACAGGCAACCATCAGGCCGTCCACCCGATAGGTTAACATCCGATCAATTATTTTCTCAGGCGAACCCATGCCAGCTGCACTGGCAACCAAAATCTGCAGATGGCTCTGCCTAGCTGCTCTCTCCGCTCCTCTCATGAATTCATTAAAGCCGGGGGAGAAATCAGAGACAATCAAGCCCACCGAGTGGGTGGTCGTTATTCCCACTTCACCGAGAGCCTGAAACGGTCAGGAGGGCTGTACAATGGTCCCCTCTCTGGGTCTCGTGGTGACCAACCCTACCCGCTCCAGGTGATGATAGGCGCTTCTCACTGTATGCATATGGATTCCCAACCTCTCAGCCGCCTCGCGGATAGTTGGCAGTCGTTCTCCCGCCTTTATCGCCTCACTGAAGATCAGCCATTTTATCTGATTACATAATTGATAATTTATCGGTAAAGACGACCCCTTATGTATCTGAATTTGATTGAGAATATCCATAATATTTTGTTATATTGTAATATAACATTATCGGTTTTTCGCTTAAATCAGCCATTTTCCGTTGCACGGTTGGGCAAAAAAAATCCTCCATAAATACCCAAATGCCCATTAAATCATAAAATTGACCTAATCTAACCTGAAAAAATGTCCCAAAACCTCAATTTAACTGTGGTATCTAATGCTTTTTAATCGCTATTTATAAAGTAATCGAAACAACCGAAAACCACATTTTCAAGTCTTTCCCCGCAATATTTTCCCCAAAATCATTTTGAAAAATACCTGCTTGGTTTTTTCCTCACAATCCCCTGATGAATTGATGCATGCGGTCCAGTGCCTCCTCGATCTGGTCCATCGCTGTGGCATAAGAGCAGCGCACGAATCCCTCACCACCTAGGCCAAAGGCCGAACCCGGCACCACCGCCACCTTTTGCTCGCGCAGCAGTTTTTCCGCAAAACTCTCATCATCCAGCCCGCAGCCGCTGATCTTGGGGAAAGCATAAAATGCCCCGTGCGGCTCCACTGTGGGCAACCCAATGTGGTTCAACCCGTTCACGATTAACCTGCGCCGCCGGTCGTACTCCTCCACCATTCGCTGTACATGTGCTTCCCCATTCTGCAACGCCTCCAGTGCAGCTGCCTGTCCCATGGTAGGTGCAGACATGACTGTGTACTGATGGATGCGTACCAGCCCATTGATGATTTCCTCCGGTCCCGCCGCATACCCGATGCGCCAGCCGGTCATGGCGTAATCCTTGGAGAACCCTCCAATCAACACTGTGCGCTTCTTCATCCCCGGCAAGGCCGGGAAGCACACGTGTTCCACGCCGTACACTAGCCGGTCATAAATCTCATCTGAAATCACAATCAGATCATGCTCCTCCGCCAGCTGCCCCAGTGCAGTCAGGTTCTCGCGCGAGGAGACGGCGCCGGTGGGGTTGGTGGGGAAATTAATGAGTATGGCTTTACTGCGCGGACTTACCGCAGCGCGTATGGCCTGCAGGTCAATATCAAAGTTGTTTTCCATGTGGGTGGGCACCTCCACCGGCACCCCGCCTGCCAGGACCACCTCCGCCTGGTAGGAGACAAAGCAGGGTGTGGGTATGATTACTTCATCTCCCGGCTCAAGCAGTGCTGTGGCAGCCAGGTAAAGCGCCTCTGAGCCGCCCACGGTGATGACGATTTCTCTTTCAGGTTCGTAACTTACACCATAGAGTTTCTCCAGGTGCTCAGCCAGCGCCCGCCTGAGGTCCAGCCTGCCATGGTTGGAGGTGTAGTGCGTCTCCCCATTCCTCAGCGAACGTATCCCGGCTTCTAATATGGGTGGTGGGGTGGTGAAATCTGGTTCACCAATGCCCAGCGAGATGACATCCTGCATGGTGGCAGCAATATCAAAGAATTTGCGAATCCCGGAAGGCTTCAGGTTAACTACCTTGCGTGCCAGGTAAGCTGAGGGGGTGATTTCATTGCGCGAATACATGGATCTTGTTTATTATTCTCCTTCAGAATCTATGAATAAATTGTAACTTGCCACTGGCCGTTCAATTCATCCAGTGAAACCTGCCATCGCCTGCCGTCCTCTACCAGCAGCAGATAGTGCTTTTCCCCCGGTGTGCGCCATTCCCTCAAAATCGATTTAACCGGCAGAACTTGCCCCTCCCAGTGAACGGCGACGGGAGTATCACAGCCGCTGTATTCCGCTCGGCATTCCACATACGATGCTAGTGCTCGATGCATGAGTCATCCCCTAAGTTCAGGCTCCTTCTGTGGTTTAACACCTGCGCCCCACGTCCGATGATCGACCCTTCCAGGATGTTATTGCTGATTCGTACTCCCTCATCCAGGATGGAATTGCTTATCATGGAATGGGTGATCTGGCATCCACGCCCAATGGAAGCATGTGGTCCAATGATGCAGTTTTCCACAACGGCTTCCGCATGCACGAAGACCGGCGGCAAAATGAGTACCCCCTTACGCTTGAGTGCTTCCCGCGTATTATCCCTGCCGTGTGCCAGCAAGTAGCGATTGGTTTCCAAAAGCGCATCCGGTTTGCCGGCATCCAACCAGACCTCCGTCTCCTGCGCTTGAAAGTCCGCTCCCCTCTCCAGCAACAAGTTGACCGCATCCGCCAGATAATATTCATTATTAAGGGCAATCCTGCGTTCGAACTGGGTTTCGATGGCTTTCATCAACGATTGCCCTTCGCGAAAAAAATAGAATCCAACCAGAGCTAGGTTGAGTGTCATGTCTTTGGGTTTTTCAACCAGGCGCTTCACCTTCCCTGATGGTTCCACCTCAGCCACGCCAAAACGGCGTGGGTCTTCCACACGCTTCACCCAGGCGATGCCGTCCGGTGTATCTCCGGCGAGCAATTCCAGGTCTGCTTCAATGATGGTATCTGAGAAACACATTAGCATTGGTCCGCTGAGTTGTTCTTTTGCTAGGTAGAGTGCATCCGATTGGCCGCGCATATTTTCCTGCACAATATACTCAACCTGCATCTGCGGATAATGCTGCTGCATATGCGCACGCACTTGCTCCAGCTGGTTTGAGCCTACAATAAAAATAAATTCCTTTTTAAACTTACTGGGCAGGCGGTCAAACTGCCCCAGCAGGTGGTCCAGCACGGTTTTCCCCGCTAGGGCAATGAGTGGTTTGGGCCGGCTCCAGGTATGCGGCCGCATGCGCGTCCCTAGCCCCGCCATCGGAATGGCAATTTTAATTGTTTCGCTCAAGGTCTGCTCCAAAGGTATTTATTTTGATTGTACAACAAGTACCCATTAACCAGTGATGAGCTATTGCCTGATTTTACCTGCCAAAATCACTGAACTAACTCCTTATACTATCAATTCACATAGGTTATACTCCCGAAATATTTCAGGTAGCAGCACGCGGCAGTCAGGGTTCACGTTGTGTATCTTCCGGGTGAAATCATCCAAGTCAATGCGTTGCAAAGGTGGGATAGCCAGCCTGGGTGGTGAAAAAAAAGGGCGGATAGGTTGCTCGAGCGGGCGGAACAGGTCGTCCCAGTGTGTGGGGATGACCACCTTCGGTTTCACCACCGCAAGCATCTCCCCGTACCACTCTTCACTCGCCACAGCGCGGATAAACAGGATATTTGCCGGGATAGCACCCCGGTTGGAAATGCTGCTCCATACCAGCAGCTTCAATCCATTGGTTGATAAATAATAACTGAAGCATTCATCCATGCGGTACTCATGCAGGCGCAATGGCGGATGCAAATTTGCCCTTAATTTCCCGGCAGTGTAGAACGGCAGCCAGGGATGCACGGCTGGCAGCACGGATATCTGCATGCTGGGCAACTCGATGAGGTCGTTGACATGAATCATGCGCAGCTGGGTCAGCGTTACTCCGCAGACCTCCATTAGCCGGTAGGTATTGTATGACCCGAAAACTGTCGCCCCTGTTCGCCGGGCAATATCCGGCACATCCATCAGGTGGTCATAATGGGCGTGCGTTACCAGGATGTGGTCTGCACGGCGGATATGTTCTTGAATTTGACTCTCATCTGCCAATGGCCGCCCGCCCAGCAGGTAGTGCCAGTTCGGTCGGGTGAAAAATGGATCAACCAGCAGAGTGGTTTGCTTAAATTCAAACTGTAATCCAGCATTCCCCAGCCAGGTGAATTGATTAGGTTGACTCACAAGCAGTGATTATAAAACAGGGTGGGCATTGCACCCACCCTGAAATAATAAATTATCGTGAATGTACCGGTATTCTATTCCACCCTAACCAGCACGGCGCGCACTACGGTCCGCACCCGGTAAGAATCGCTCTTTTCATCAAACTGGTGGCAGGTGATCAGCGTCAGCCAGTTGTATTTCTCTTCCTTCAGGACTTTGATATCCTCAAGCCAGACATAAGCCTTGCTGCGCACCTCGAAGACATGTTTCTGCCCAAAGGCATGCACGATGATCTAATTACCAACCATCGGATCCCCGGGGCACACAAGTAGATAAATCGATGAATGCCGAAGGTGGGAATCGAACCCACAATCCCGAAGGAACACGATTTTGAGTCGTGCGCGTCTGCCAATTCCGCCACTCCGGCGATAAGCACAGTATACCAAAAGTCAACCAAAAATTGAAGCATTTGTATAAGTTCAATACATATGAGACACTTGGGGTAAACAATGAGGGTAGTGAGATTGAATATACTCCTGAGGGGTGAGGTTGTCCAGAGCGGCGTG
>Ga0067045_1029083_pt1 | contig 24052 bp, 15 predicted proteins | sample TerdegcTABiofilm_FD_59184 | JGI IMG/M metagenome (GOLD analysis project Ga0067045, IMG submission 59184) | Combined Assembly of (Gp0054472, Gp0054536) Wastewater bioreactor microbial communities from Singapore -Terephthalate degrading... | reverse complement strand
GCCATGCCGTGGTTGATTTCTCCGGCTGCGGCGGGCGTGGCGGGAACCGCCGCTCCCAGCGAGACGATTCGTTTCGGCGTCATCGGTATCGGACCCCGGGCGACGTACGACCTGCGCTCGATGTCCAACTTGCCCGACGTCCGTTGCGTGGCCTTGGCCGACGTGCAGGCTGAGCGGCGCGAGGCCGGAAAGAAGTTGATCGAGGAATTGTTCCCCAACACGCGGTGCGATACTTACCGCGACCTGCGCGAGCTGCTGGACCGCAAGGATATCGACGCGGTGCTGGTGGCGACGGGAGATCGCTGGCACGCCCCCGGCTCGATGCTGGCCATGGAGGCGGGCAAGGACGTGTACAGCGAAAAGCCCTGCGGTATCACCATCGCCAAGTGCCGCCAACTGGCGGAGACGGCCAAGCGAACCGGCCGCGTCTTTCAAGCCGGCACGCAGCGCCGCAGCGTGCCGAACTTTCGCTTTGCCGCGGAGATGGCGCGAAGCGGCAAACTGGGAAAACTCCAGACCTTGTACGCCTCCGTTTACGAACCCCAACTAGACAACACCTGGCTGCCGCGCGAGCAAACGCCTCCCAAAGAGGTGGTCGACTGGAATCTGTGGTTGGGGCCGGCGCCGTGGCGACCGTACAACAAGGCCTACGTCCAAGGCGGATGGCGCGGGCAGTTCGATTTCGATTCCGGCGCTAAGCTGTTGGATTGGGGCGCCCACACCCTCGACCTCTGCCAATGGGCGGCCGGAGCCGACGACACCATGCCCGTCGAGTACGAACCCGCCCAAGACAAGATCATCTGTCGTTACGCCGACGGCTTGACGGTCATCCTCGACTTCTTGAAGACGCCGTTCGGCGACCGCGCACCCAAGTTCATTACCGCGCTGGGGACCTGTCCCGTGCGGTATGTGGGGGACAAGGGTTGGATCGAGACGGGCGACGAAGGCGGCGTGGAAATTCAGCCGGAATCGCTGAAGAGCGAGATTCCCGAGGAGCTGGCTCGCGTCAAGGGCTTGGATGTAACCGCCCATGCCCGCAACTTCTTCGATTGCGTCAAGAGCCGCGGCAAGCCGGTTTGCAATGAGGACGTGATGTATCACTCCCACACGGCTTGCCATGCCGCGGCGATCGCCTGGATTCTGAACCGAAAACTGACCTTCGACCCGGTGAAGGCGGAATTTCCCGGCGACGAGGAGGCCAACCTGCTGCGGTCGCGGCCGGAGCGTGATCCCTTCGCCGCGGCGTGATCCGCCGTTTCCAGCGGCGACCTAGTTGCTGAAACGTGAGGCTTGACGGGGAGGGCATGCGGCTTCGAGCCTCCCGCCCGCGGCCTGCGCGCCGTTCCTCGATGCCCGGCGCGCATACGTGGATTGCGTTTGCAAGGGGATTCATCCATGATTCGAGCACTACCGAAGTTCGGGGCGGTCTGCCTTTGCGTTCTTTCCGCGATGTTTGTTGGGGCGGGAGCGGGCCAAGCATTGGAGTCGGTGCGGGTGGAGGTGGTGGACGGCGCGCCTCGACTGGTGGTCGACGGCAAGCCCGTCCGCGCTCGCATGTTTTGGGGGGCGCCCGGCCCCGGCCTTGTACCTGTGGGGCCCGAGGCCCGACGCGTCGCCTTTCAGTTCACGGCCGAAGACGACGAGCCCGGGCGGGCAACCCTCCATTTCCGCTTTGGGACGGAGCCGGGGACGGTGGCCTTGGACGACGTTCGCATCGTCGACCTGACCGACGGGAAAGAAGTGCTGCCGCCTTGCCGCTTCGAGGGTGGAATGGGCGATTTCACGCGGGAATGGTCCGTTTGGCCCCCGGATCAACGCAACACGGTGGGGTCGATCGAGGTGGCGCCCGACGCCGGTCAAGACGGGAGCGCCGGGTTGAAAATCGAGCTGAAAGCCCCGGCGGATGGAACTTGGCCCGACTTTCACATCTACCATCACCCCAACCTCACGTTGCACAAAGGTCGCCGCTATGAGGTGAGTTTTTGGGCCCGGGCCGAGCCATCCCGAAAATTGAACATCGCCTTGTATCGGCCGGGACAACGCTATGTGTACCTAGGGGGACCGCCCGGTCATTTCGCCTCGCAAATCCGCTTGGCGGCGGATGCGGGAATCGATTTCGTGAGTTTTCCTATCGACATGCCGTGGCCGAAGCCGGGCCAAGCGGAGGATTGGTCTTCGGTGGATCAGGCCTGCCGCCGGGTGCTGGAGGCGAATCCGCAGGCCTTGCTATTGCCCCGCATTCCGATGGATCCGCCCGCTTGGTGGTGCGAAGCGAATCCCGATGACGTGATGTTGTGGGATCGCGGCGATCAACGGCGGCGACCGGCCGTGCCGGCCTCGCCGAAATATCGCGCGGATGCGTCGGAGCGTCTCCGCGCTTTGGTCCAATACCTGGAAGCACGGTTCGGCGAGCATGTGGCCGGCTATCACCCGTGCGGCCAGAACACGGGCGAGTGGTTTTACGAAGACACGTGGCTCTCGCCGCTCAACGGCTACTCGAAAGCATCGCAAATCGCCTGGAGGCGTTGGCTTCAGGGACGCTACGGATCGGACGCCGCATTGCAGGCGGCCTGGGGCGATCCGGCCGCGCGTTGCGCCGAGGCGGTGGTGCCGTCGCCGGAGTCGCGCCGCGCTGCGCCCGCCGGCGTCTTGCGCGACCCGGCCCGCGAGCGACCGTTGATCGACTTCGCCCGATTCCAGCAGGAAATGATGGCCGAATGTGTCGGCCATTTCGCGCGAACGGTCCGCGAGGCTTCGCAAGGACGCAAGTTGGTCGTATTCTTTTACGGCTACGTGTTCGAGTTCGGCGCGATTGCCAACGGGGCGGCCGTCTCGGGGCACTATGCGCTGCAGCAAGTGCTCGGGTGCCCCGATATCGACGTGCTCTGTTCCCCCATCTCGTATTTCGATCGCGGTCTGGGGCAGAGCGCTCCGGCCATGACGGCGGCCGAAAGCGTCGCTTTGGCCGGAAAGATGTGGCTCTACGAAGACGACACGCGCACCCACATCGCTACCGGCCGTTTTCCCGGTTGGCAGGACGGCGCCGATACCTTGGAGCAAACCAACGCCATGCTGCTTCGCAACACCGGCCAATGCGCCGTGCGCAATTTCGGGACCTGGTGGATGGATCTGGGCGCGAGCGGGTGGTTCGACGAACCGGCCCTGTGGGCTCAAATGAAGGCCTTGCGACCTCTGGATGAAGCCTTGCTGCAACGGCCGCGGGCCTTTCAGCCCGAGGTCGCCGCCGTCATCGACGAGGAAAGCATGATTCGCGTCGCCGCCGGGGGCAACGCGCTGACTCGGCCGGCCGTGTACGAAGTCCGCCGACCCCTGGGACGCATGGGAGCTCCCTACGGCCAATACTTGCTGGACGACGTGGCGGCGGGACGCGTGCAGGCAAAAATGTACGTGTTCCTCACCCCCTGGTGTCTGTCTCCCGAGCAGCGCCGGGCGCTGATCGCCAAGACGGAAGGGGCCGCGAGAATCTGGTGCTACGCGCCGGGTTATCAGGAACCGGATCGGATCGCCCCGCCCGAGGCGATGCAAGAGTTGACCGGATTCCGCCTGCAAGAGACCGTCCAAGCGGAGGCCTGGGCCGTGCCGACCGAGGCGGGAAAACGGCTCGGATTAGGTCAGGAGTTCGGTGTCCGACAAGCCGTTCGGCCGCTGTTTGCGCCGGTTGACGCGAAGCTGGAGGAAACCCTATTCGTGTATCCGGACGGAACGCCGGCCGTGGCCCTGCGCCGAACTGGCAGCGGTTGCTCGCTGTTCGTGGGGCCGCCGGGTTTGACGAGTGAGCTGCTCCGTCTGGTTGCAAGGCAAGCCGGGGTTCACCTGTTTACCGGGACCGATTGCAACGTCTACGCGAACGGCCCGTTTGTCGTGCTCCATGCGGCCGCCGACGGCCCGGTAGAGATCGACACCGCGACCCAGGGGCCGGTGATCGACCTCTTGACGGGGCAAGCCGTGGGCATCGGACCGAAGATAACCCTGGACTTGCAGCCGGGCGTTACCCGGGTCCTCCGCATCGGCTCACCTTAAACGCGGCGGATCGACGTTGCTTCGGGGCTTACGATCACTCCGCCGTACCGCGGGGCCGAGCTCGGCGAGCGAGGTCGCTCTCGACGGTGGGGCGTCCACCTGCGGCGGCAATGCTCGTCAGCAATGCCGGGCGGTGTTGCAGCGTTTTTCCGGGTCCGCTTCGATCGGCGTCGGGATACGCCGTCGAATACCTGTTGCCGGTTACTGAAGCGCGCTGTATTTTGGAAGGCGCGCGGCCGGGCTTGTCGGGGTCGTATGCAGCCCATAGTCGGCGGTGAGCCGCGCCCCTTCTTCGTAGCATCGTCCGTAGCCCCGCCGGTGCGGTGAGGCGTTTCGTGGAGGTCGGCCATGTTCGAGAACGCGGCAGTGACGGCGCTGGCGGCAATCGCCGTGCTTGTGGCGGCTTACTTCACGTACGGACGCTTCTTGGGACGCGTCTTCGGGCTCGACCCGCGTCGCGCCACGCCCTCGCATACGATGCAGGACGGCGTGGACTACGTGCCCACCCGAATCCCCATCCTTTTCGGGCACCACTTCGCCTCGATCGCCGGGTTGGGGCCGATCCTCGGGCCGGCCATCGGCGTCATCTGGGGCTGGGTGCCCGCTTTGCTCTGGGTCGTCTTCGGCTCCATCCTCATCGGGGCGGTTCACGATTTGGGATCGCTTCTGATCAGCCTTCGGCATCGGGGACGATCCGTGGGCGAGGTGGCGTACTACCTGATGGGCTCACGGGCGAGACTGTTGGCCCTGCTGATCATCTTCTTTCTCATGTCGTTGGCCATGGGGGCGTTCTGCAATACGTTGGCCGACATGTTCGTCAACTACAATCCCGATGCCGTCATTCCGGCGGCGGGTTTGATGGTGGTGGCGGTGATCTTCGGCCTGACCGTATATCGTCTCACGGTGCCCCTGGTTCCCGCCACGGTGGTGGCGCTGGCGATTTTCGCGGGCCTGATCGTTTACGGCGTCGAGCGACCGATCTTGAGTTACGCCTGGCTCTGCTCGCCGAAGACCCAATCCTTGCTGGAAGAGGCCAAGGCCGCCAAACCGGAAATGGGGCGTCCCGGCTTTGATCGCCCTTACGGCGCGCGGGCGGCCGTGGACTTTTTCGAGGCCCGGGGCGAAAGCGAAGCCGTCGCCGAGTTGGGCGCGATCAACCGGCCGGGAACCGTGCTGTGGAAAATCAATTACGCCTGGATCGCGGTGTTGCTGGGCTATGCCTTCCTGGCGTCCGTCCTGCCGGTCTGGCTGTTGCTGCAACCGCGAGATTACATCAACAGTTTTCAGCTTTACGTGGCGCTCCTGCTCTTGGGGATCGGTTTGGCGACGGCGGCGTTTACCGGGAGCGAGTTCGCCCGCATCGACGCCCCCATGATCCGCTGGAACGTCCCCGACGCTCCGCCCATGTTTCCGCTGCTCTTCGTGACGATCGCCTGCGGGGCGGCCAGCGGTTTTCACTCGCTGGTCTCCAGCGGGACCACGGTCAAACAATTGAATCGAGAATCGGACGCCGTGCCGATCGGTTACGGCGCCATGCTGACGGAGGCCGCCCTTGCGGTCCTGGTGATCGCGGCGTGCACGGCGGCCTTGAGCCGAGCCGATTGGGGCGACGGGGGCCTGTACGCCGGCTGGAGCGCCATCGGCGGCGGGGGATTGGCCAAGCAACTCAACGCGGTCGTGCGCGGCGGGGCCAATCTCATGTCGCAAGTCGGCATTCCCGTACCGCTCGGCCGGACCTTCATCGCCGTGACCGTGACCGCCTTCGCCTTGACCACCCTGGACTCGGCAACGAGGCTCCTGCGATTCAACGTCGAGGAGATCGGCCGATCGTTGCGCGTTTCCCTGCTGACACATCGCGTCGCGGCCTCCCTGGCGGCCGTGCTGGGCATCGGTTTCTTCGCCGTGGTACCCGCGGGAAAGGCCCTGTGGACGCTCTTCGGCACGACGAACCAGCTCTTGGCGGGGTTGGCCTTGTTGGTGGTCAGCGTCTATCTCTATCAGCAGCGCCGCGTGGTGTGGTACACGCTGATCCCCATGCTTTTCATGTTGGCGATGACCACCTGGGCCATGGGTTGGAACTTGATCCAGTTCTACCATCAGCAGAAGTGGTCGCTATTGGTAACCACGGTGATCGTGCTGGCCATGGCGGTGTGGCTGGTTGTGGAAGGCGTCCTGGCGTTCTTGCGAGGCCCCGTGCCGCACAGTGAGCCGGAGCCTGATCCGATTGTGGCGGATGCCGATCCTGCCGAAACCGTCGCCCTCCGATGACGGTTTCCCGACGCTCCGGCGGTTGTGGGCAATTCGGCAAGCCGATATAATCCGGTAGTTCGGTATTCTCTGATGGTTAAGACCGACGTGCCGGGAGCGGGGCTGCGCTCGCATCCTATAGTCGTCGGATTCCGTCTTGGAGGGACCCGGCTCGCACTAGGCGGTCGGGTACATTTCTGGGGTTCTTGGAGTAAGGAGAGTATCCTGTGGCCATTCGCGTCGGTATCAACGGGTTCGGTCGTATTGGTCGGTTGGTCGCGCGCCGCATGATGGAAAAGCCCGACGTCTTCCAAATCGTCGGCATCAACGACATTACGGACGTGAAGACGCTGGCCATGCTGTTCAAGTACGATAGCGTCCACCGCATGTACAAGGGGACCGTCGATTTCGATGACAAGAATCTGATCATCGACGGCAAGAAGATCCCGGTCTGTGCGGAAAAGGACCCCTTCAAGCTTCCTTGGAAGGATCTGGGGGCCGAGGTCGTGGTCGAGAGCACGGGCGTGTTCACGGCCCGCGGCGACGACGCCAAACCGGGCTACGGCGCCCACCTCAAGGCCGGTGCCAGAAAGGTCATCCTCAGCGCTCCCGCCAAGGATACGCCCGACCTCACCTGCGTGTTAGGCGTGAACGACGACCAACTGAAGCCCGAGCACACGTGCATCTCCAATGCCAGTTGCACCACGAACTGCCTGGCCCCGGTCGCCAAGGTGCTCAACGACAAGTTCGGCATCGTCCGCGGCTTGATGACCACCGTTCACGCCTACACGAATGATCAGCGGGTCCTGGATTTGCCTCACAAGGACCTGTATCGCGCCCGGGCGGCCGCGGCCAACATCATTCCGACCTCCACCGGGGCGGCCAAGGCCGTCGGGTTGGTGATTCCGGAATTGAAGGGCAAGCTGACCGGCATTGCGTTGCGGGTACCCGTCCCCACCGGCAGCGTGGTGGATTTGGTGGCGGAATTGAAGCGACCGGTGGAAGCCGCCGAGATCAATGCCGCCGTCAAGGAGGCTGCCGAGGGCAAGATGAAGGGCATTCTGCTCTACACCGAGGACCCCATCGTCTCCAGCGACATCATCGGCTGCTCGTACAGCTCCATCTTTGCCGCCCCGTGGACCCAAGTGATGGAGGGCAGCATGGTCAAGGTGGTGAGCTGGTACGACAACGAGTGGGGCTATAGCTGCCGGACCGTGGACTTGGTGGAACGGCTGGCGAAACTATAAGTCGCGGGGATACCCCGCATCCCAAAGCCTACCGCGAACAGCGCGGGCGGCGAGGGATAATGTTTGTGACGAAAAGACAGCGGTCGAGGCAAAGGTCTCGGTCGCTGTCTTTCTTTGAAGCGTGGGTGCGACGTTGAAGCGTGGGTGCGACGGCCGCCGGTCCGGCGGCGTGGCGGAAATCGTTCTGCTATGACCGATCGCACGTGTGCGGCTTGCCTTTTCTGCCTTGCTTGCCCGGATTTAAGCGGCTAAAATCCACTTCGGCTGGGCTGTTTCGCGTTGGCAAGGAGCGGTGGGGAATGGTCAGGAGGACCTGGCTCCTCTATTTGTGGCCGGGGGCCGTGCCCCTAATTTTGGAACCGGGCTGGGGGACCTTTCTCGTAGCCGCGGCCTTCGCTTGTTTGTTTCATCTCTGCCTCGTGGCGACGTTCGTTTGGCCGGAGATTTGGCCGTCCTTGCTCACCCGCGGGGCTTGGTTCTTCTTAGCGGCAGGCTGGGCCTATTCCGTGTATTGGGCGGTTCTTTGCGACCGGCGCCGACGCCGGGCCGCCGCGCCCTCGCCGGGCGAGGACCTTTTCCCCGCGGCTTTGCAGGCCTATCTTCGCGGTGAGTGGTCGCGAACCGAGCATCTGTTGGGCCGCTTATTGCACCGCAACCCCCGCGATGCGGATGCCCTGCTCCTGTTGGTCTCGCTGTGGCGGCGGACCGGTCGCCTGGATGAGGCCGGCCGTTTGCTGCGCGAATTGGAAAAGCTGGATGCAGCGAGACCCTGGTATGCCGAGATCCAGCGGGAAAAACGGCTGTTGGAGGAGAAGCGGAGCGGCATCGCGGCGGCGGACGTGCACATTCCGGTTTCCCCGCCCGCCGAAGCTCGGAAACCTCCCTTGCAATCGGACGACTTCGAATCGCCCTCCGGCGACGATGAGCCGGCTCCGCCCACGTTGGCTGCTGCCCGGGACGACGGAGGGGCCCGCCGCGCCGCTGCCTGAGGCGACATGCTACGGTTTGCGGCAAATCTCTCTTCACTTCTTCACTCCGCCTTTTGGCATCACTTCCAGCCGCGTCCTTCGCCGAGTCATTCGCCCGGCGGATCGCTCTTGCCCAATCCTCCCGGATCACGTATAAGCCGCCGTCAAGGCGGATTCCCGGACGATCGCGGTCCCGCGCGGGGAGGCGCACGGATCGTGGCGGTTTGAGTCGGGAAGCCCCGAGGGTCCTGCGCGCATTCGGCTGACGGCGTCTTCCCGCCGCCGTGTGCCTTTCCAAAGTGAGAGGACGGTCCCGTGATGAAGACTCGGCGTTTCGCCTGGGTGGTGCCTGTGATACTCGCGTCGATGGTGATCGTCGCCGTGGAAGCCGTCGCCGCCACATTTCCCTACAAAGCCTATGTGGTCAGCCACGAGGCGCGGGTGCGCGGCGGTCCCGGTCAGGCCTATCCGGTGACGGGTTACCTGGCGTTCGGGTCGGAGGTGGATGTGTATCGGCACGATCCCGGGGGTTGGTGTGCCATCCGTCCGCCGGATGGCAGCTACAGTTGGGTGCTCGCCGATGCCGCGCAACTCTTGCCCAACGGCTTGGCGAAGATAATCCGGCCGGGGGTGGCCTGCTATGTGGGCGGCGTGGACGTGCCCGATCGCAGCCTCTCGCACGTAACCTTGCAAGAGGGAGAATTGTTGGAAGTGCTGGACGCTCGCCGAGTAGGGGACGCCTCTCGCGACGGAGTGTCCGCGGAGCAAACTTGGTTAAAGATTCGCCCGCCTTCGGGGGAGTTCCGGTGGATTCATAGCTCATCGCTGCGAGCGGCTGGAAGCGGCGAGCCTTTGCCGCCCGTGGCTGCGGGATCCGGTCTTCCGCTTGCTGCGGAGCGGTCTCTTGCGGGGACCTATGCACAAACGCCGGCCGTCACCGACCGTAGCGGCGGCGAAACGGAATTGACAAGCCGATCCCTGGAGCCTAGGCCGCAACTCATTCCCACCGTTCCCATTCCGCGCGATCCCGCCCCGAATACCGGGGCCGACGGCACGGGAGACCCGGCAACGTTGGAGCTCTCGTCCGTCGCGGCGAGCACGGCGGTCGGCTCCCGTCCGATCGCGGCCGCGTACGATTCGCGGTCCGAGAATTCCGCCGACGGATCGGGCTCGGGCGTGGTCGCGACATCGGGCGTCTTGCCGGCGGATGGCGGGGCCGGCGGCTGGCGTCCCATGACCGGGCCGGGAGAGTCGCCGGGATCGATGCGGGAACGTTCCTCGGCGGCGTTCGGCCGGGAAGCCGGCGGGCTTTCCCCGGACCTGCGATTCAGCCGGCCGGTCGTACCCAGTCGCAACATCGCGCCTTGGACGCCGGAGGAATTCGCACGGCAGGCTCAGGCCCTGGAATTGGATTTGGCCGCCCGATTGACGGAACGGCCCGAGGATTGGAATCTGTCGGACTTGCAGCAGCGGGCGGTGGATTTGCGGGCGGCGGCCCCCGACGGTGAGGCTCGTGATCGGGCCGCCAAGCTCGCCGAGAAAATCGCGCAGGCGGAGAGGGTTGCGGCGCAGTCGCGGGGCGTGATGCAAGACGCCGGGCGAGGGCAAGCGAGCGTCGCGGCCGGGCCGTCGTCCCAAGTGCGTGCGGCGTCGGATGGGCAAGTCCCCGTCGCCGCAGGAATGGTGCTTCCGCCGCTTCCCGCCGCCGAAAGGCCGACGCGCATTGCCCCGCCGCCCACCGCGATTGCATGGCCGTCATCACCCCCGCCGGCGAGCACGACCGCGGGAATCCCGTCGAATGGTTTCGCTTCCGAAGGCGTGGTCCGAGCGAGTGCGGCCGCAGGGGCCGCGGCCGACGGGATTTCGACGAATCGAGTCGCCGGGGTCGATGCGTTACCGGCGGCCGAGGCATCCCGTCCCATTCCCACCCGCGAGGAAATCGCTCGTGAACTCTTGGAGCTTCGCCGGCGGCGATTCGACGCGGTCGGCCGACTGATTCGGGCACAGGTGCGGCGGCCGGGCGATCCGCCCTACGCCCTGACCGATGAGGACGGCCGCGTCCTGGCCTATCTCAATCCGGCGCCGGGCACGGTCGTGCGCTCGTACGTCGGCCGAACGGTGGGGGTCATGGGCAAGTTCTCGGGCAGCGGGGAGCGGAGATTGCTTACCGCCGAGCATGTGGCGGTCTTGGATTCGCAGCGGCCGACGCCCGCTCCCGTGCCGGCAGGCGAGGAATCGCCCGTCCGTTTTGCCGAAACGCCCGCGCGGTCCATCGTGCGTTGAAGCCGGGACGCCCGACGATCCGGCTCGATCGTCGGCACAGCGTCGCGCGGACGCGATCGGCGGTGCGCAGGGGCGGAAAATCAAAACTCCGCGCTGCCCGGCGTGCGAGGGAACGGAATCACGTCGCGGATGTTGCCCATGCCCGTGATGAATTGAACGGCCCGTTCCAATCCCAATCCGAAACCGCTGTGCGGTACCGTGCCGAATCGCCGTAGGTCCAAGTACCACCAGTAATCCTCAGCGTGGAGCCCTTGCTCTTCCATGCGACGGGTTAGAACGTCGAGACGCTCTTCGCGCTGGCTGCCGCCGATGATTTCTCCCACGCGGGGAAGAAGGACGTCCATCGCACGGACCGTTCGCTCGTCCTCGTTGAGTCGCATGTAGAACGGTTTGATGGTCCGCGGATAATCGGTCAGAATGACCGGCTTGCGGAAGTGGGTCTCGGTGAGGTAGCGCTCGTGCTCGGCTTGCAAATCCCGGCCCCACTCGACGGGAAACTCGAAGTCTTGGCCCGATTGCCGCAGGATCTCCACGGCTTCCGTGTACGTGAGCCGGACGAATTCCTCTTGCAGGACGTGCTCCAAGGTCGTGACGGCGCTCGGCTCCACCCAGCGGGCGAAGAACTCCATATCCTCGGAGGAGCGTTCCAGCACGTCGCGGAAGATGCGCTTGAGGAACCGCTCGGCGAGGTCCATGTTGTCGGCCAATTGGAAGAAGGCGGCCTCCGGTTCGACCATCCAAAACTCGGCCAAATGCCGTGTGGTATTGGAGTTTTCCGCCCGAAACGTCGGCCCGAAGGTATAGACCTTACCCAAGGAACAGGCGAAGACCTCGGCTTCGAGCTGTCCGCTGACGGTGAGATAGGTGGGTTTGCCGAAGAAGTCTTCCTGGGGTTTACCGGGCGGCGCGGCGGTGGGATCCAAGGTAGTGACGCGGAACATGGCGCCCGCCCCTTCGCAGTCCGAGGCGGTGATGATCGGCGTGTGGATGTAGAGGAACCCCTCCTCCTGGAAGAATTCGTGGATCGAACGGCAGACCGTATTGCGGACCCGCATCACCGCCCCGAAGGAGTTCGTGCGCGGGCGGAGATGGGCGATGGTCCGCAAAAACTCGTAGGAATGCCGTTTCTTCTGGAGGGGGTAGGATTCGGGCGGCGCCCAGCCGAAGACGGCGATCCGGCGGGCAAGGACCTCCACGGCCTGCTTTTCACCGGGCGACGCCTGGACCACGCCTTCCACCAGGATGCTGCAACCGGTGGTCAATCGTTTGATCTCGGACTCGTAGTTGGGCAATTCGCCGGGTGCGACGATTTGGATGTTGCCCAGGCACGAACCGTCGTTCAATTCCAAAAAGCTGAAGCCTCCCTTGGAGTCGCGTCGGGTGCGGAGCCAGCCTTGCAGGCGGACTTCGCGCCCCACGGCCGAGGGCGATCGCGCCTCGCGTACGGTGAGGGTCTCCATGTCCGGGAATCCTCCTGGTGATTCAGCGGCTTGAATTCCTCGGTCGTCGGCGGTCGTCGATGTTCGGCCGGGCAGCGCGGCCGACTCGAATCAAATGCCCTGGGCGGCCAACCAGCGTTCCGCGTCCAAGGCCGCCATGCAGCCGCTCGCCGCCGCCGTCACCGCTTGTCGGTAATAGTCGTCGCCCACGTCTCCCGCCGCAAAGACGCCTTCCACACTGGTGTAGGTGCGGAAGGGCTTGGTCCATTTGACGTAGCCTTTTTCGGTCAGTTCGAGTTGTCCCCGCAGGAAGTCGGTGTTGGGGGTGTGGCCGATGGCCAGAAACATCCCACGGACCTCCAGCGTCAGGTCTTCTTCCCCCACCGTGCTCGTCAATCGGACACCGGTAACGCCGTTTTCGTCATCGCCCAAGACTTCGCCCACGACACGATTCCAGATGATCTCGATCTTGGGATTGTCCATGGCGCGTTGGGCCATGATCTTGGATGCCCGCAGGGCGTCGCGCCGATGCACCAAATAGACCTTGGAGGCATGATGCGTCAGATAGGTCGCCTCTTCGACGGCGGAATCGCCTCCTCCGATAACGGCCACCGGTTGGTTGCGGAATCGCGGCAGGGCGCCGTCACAGACGGCGCAGGCACTGACCCCGCGATTCTTGAATCGATCTTCCGACGGCAAGCCCAGATAGTTGGCGCGAGCGCCCGTCGCCACGATCACGGCCTGAGCTTGGTATTCCTTACCGTCCGAGGCTTGCAGGCGGAACGGTCGGCCGGAGAAATCCACGCGCGTGACGTCCTCCGTGATGACGCGGGTACCGAAGTGGACGGCTTGAGCCCGCATCAGCTCCATCAACTCGGGGCCGCTCACCCCGTGCTTGCCGTGCGGCGGCAGATAACCTCGGCGTTCCTCGGGCAGAGAGCTTTCCAAGAAGGAGGTCAGGTCACCCGGCGGAAAACCGGGGAAGTTCTCCACTTCGGTAGTCAGCGCCAACTGGCCCAGCGGCAGGGTGCCCTGCTCCGCATTCTTTTCGCTGATAGCGCCCTCGAAGAGCAGGGGGTGCAGCGCGGCGCGGGAGGCGTAAATTGCTGCGGTCCAGCCGGCAGGTCCGCTACCGATGATAATCACACGCTCGACATCCGCCACGATTTGTTCTCCTATAAGTTCGGCTTCTGAGTCCGTCGCTCGGCGTCTCTGTGCGAGGGAGACGCGGGCTGGAGGCCGCTCTTCCCTTTCTGCGGGCTTCGCCGCGGTCCTCCTCGGACGGTCCCGGTCCTGAACGTCGGCGCACCGGGCAAAATTCTTCCGAGAAAACGGTATTATAAGAGGCAATCGGCCGTTTTGCTCGGCGGGGCGCCCGACCTGGCGGGCGATTGCCTTCGTCGGCGAGACGGGAGACACTGTCAAGATAGTCGGGCGCGGCCTCGCGGTTTCTCGCGGTGCTGCTTGATGTCGGGGAACGTCGTTGCGATCCTTCCTGAATACGATTCATTCCAGCGTCTTGAATTATGCCGCGACGCAATCTTCAGATTCTGTTGTTTACGGTCGTCTTTTCGCTGTTGTGCGCGTTTCGCAGCTCGCCCTACGGCCGGGCGCTGATGTACGCCTTGGAGCAGATACATCAGAAGGCCCTCGAGCCGCGGTCGCAAAAGGAACTCGCGGAGGCCGCGCTGCGAGGAATGGCGGACGAGCTGGACCCCTATTCCGCCTACATCAGCGCCGAGGAGTTGGCCCAATTCGATGAAGAGCTGGACCGCCAATTCGGCGGGGTGGGAATCGAGATTCACGTAGACCCCGATACGCGGGGCGTAATCGTCACGACGGCCCTGCCGGGGACGCCCGCGCAGCGAGCGGGTATTCGGCCCGGTGATCGCCTGCTGGCGGTGGACGGCCACGATATTTCCAGCGCCAATTTGGATGAAGTCAGCCGCCTCGTTCGCGGAGAGCCGGGCTCGCAGGTCGTGCTGACCGTCCAATCTCGCGGCGAAAGCGAACCGCGACGCTTGTCCTTGACCCGTGAGATCATTCAAGGCGAAACCGTTCTGGGCGATACCCGCAATGCCGACGGCACCTGGAATTACACGCTGCCGGAGCGTCCCGACATCGGGTTCATCCGCATCGACACCTTTGCCGACGAGACGGACGACCGGCTCCGCGAGGTCTTGCAACGGCTGATGGAGCAGGGCGTTCGAGGCATCATCCTGGACCTGCGGAGCGATCCCGGCGGCAGGCTCGACGTGGCGGTCGAAGTCTGCGATGCCTTCGTCCGCTCCGGCGTGATCGTCACGACGCAGACGCGCACCGGCGTCGTCAAGGAACGGCTTACCGCCTCGGGCAAGGCGATTTGCCCGGACACCCCCTTGGCCGTACTGATCAACCGCTTTAGCGCCAGCGCCAGCGAGATCGTCGCGGCCTGTTTGCAGGATCACGGACGCGCGGTGATCATCGGCGAGCGTTCCTTCGGCAAAGGCACGGTGCAGGAGCTGCTCGACATGGAGCCCGGTTTGGGAAGGCTGAAGCTCACGACGGCTTCGTACCGGCGGCCCAGCGGGAAGAATATCCACCGTTCGGTCCACGCTCGACCCGAGGACGATTGGGGCGTCAAACCCGATCCCGGCTACGAAGTCGCATTGGATGAGAAGGAGGTGGAATTGCAGATTCTGGCCCGGGCGCTGCGGGGCATGTATCGCACCGCGGGAAGTTCCAAGCCGGTGGGATTCGAGAACGTGCCGGATGACTTCCGGGATCGGCATGTGGAAAAGGCCTTGGAATACTTCGACCGGAGCAGACGCGGCGCGTAATCCCCAAAACGACGTTCACCATGCTTGCCCGCGACGGGTTTGCGGCATAATAATGTCGGAACGCCGCAGCGGGCGGCTTGATCGGCCGCCGGCGGGCTCGGTCATGACGCACCGGCGGTGGATTGTGCGGCTATCTTCCCGTGCTTTTCGAGCGCGAGGGGAGGTTTCGAATCGGTCAGCGTGCGGAAAGTCGTACTACCGGCATCTTAAAGGAGCTTTGGAACGATGGCCACGTCAACGATCGTGAAAAAGGACAATGTGGGAAAGGTGCTGCAAGAGGCCATGGATGTCGGCGGAGGCTTGCTGCGGTTGATTCCGACCTGGGTCCCGCGGAGCTTCCTTCACCCCGGTCGACGGATCAAGTTGGCGAACGAAGACTTGTACGCCTTGGGCGCCCATCGCGGCGGCATTGACGAACGATGGTTCGCCAGCACCACTGAGGCCGCCAACGACAACCGGAATTGGGACGAGGGCTTGAGCTGGGTCCGCTGCAACGGTCAGAAGTTCCTGCTTCGTGATGCGGTCGAGGAAGGACAAGCCAAGATCGTCGGACCGGCGATCTGGGAAAAGTATCATCGCTGGCCCGTCTATTCCAAGTTCTTCGACAACGCGGGGCCGATCCCCCATCACATGCATCAGACCCAGGAATTCGCCAAATTGACCGGGCAAGAGGGCAAGCCCGAAGCCTACTACTTCCCGCCCCAGTTGAATGCGGCCGAAAACCACTTCGACTACACCTTCATGGGCTTGGAGCCGGGGACCACCAAGGATCAGGTCAAGAAATGCCTGGCCGATTGGAACAAGGGGGACAACGGCATCCTGGACCTTTCGCGGGCGTATCGGCTCAAGCCGGGGACGGGCTGGCTCATTCCCGCCGGGGTGCTGCACGCCCCCGGGTCCCGCTGCACCTACGAGCCGCAATGGGGTTCCGACGTCTTCGGCATGTTTCAGTCCCTCGTGGAAGGACGTGCCGTGCCTTGGGAACTGTGCGTCAAGGACGTTCCCAAGGAAAAGCACCACGATTTGGACTTCATCATCAGCCAGCTCGATTGGGAAAAGAACGTAGATCCGTACTTCAAGGAACACAATTACCTCGAACCGATCGTGGACGAGGAGAATTCCGGAGACGGATACGTCGACAAATGGATCGTGTACGGCTTGGTGGACGGAAAGCAGCTCTTCTCGGCCAAGGAGCTGACGGTCATGCCGGGAGCCAAGTGCGTCCTCCGCGATCCCGGGGCCAGCGGTTGGATCACCGTCCAGGGTTGCGGAAAGATGGGCTCGCTCCGCTTGCAGACGCCGGTCATGATCCGCTTCGGTGAGGAGCCGGACGACGAGGTCTTCATCACTTACGAAGCGGCCCGAGCCGGCATCGTGATCGAAAACACCGGGACCGAACCGCTGGTCGGCTTGCGGTATTTCGGCCCGGACGTCCATCCCCGCGTCCCCAACGTAGGCGAGTACAAGCGAGGTTGACGGCCGTTCGCGGCGTCGATGCACACCGAATTGCACACCGAATTCCCTCCGGTTCCGGGAATCGCAGGGGATGTTGTAATACGTGAACCGCCGCCGTCGGGCGCTGGGTTCGGCGGCGGCGATCCCAAGTTGCCGTGGTAGCCGTGGCTACGTGATGTGTTCCAGCCTTTAGCCTGGGAGGGTCCCGCCATGTTCTCTGCCCGCCGATGGCCGCAGTCGCTTCCGACGTTCGTGGAAACGGTTTCCCACGCGGGAATGTGTGGTTCCCCATCCCGTTTGAGTTTCGGTGTCGCCGCGGTCCTTACCGCGGTCGGCCTGCTTGGGGCTTTCTCCCCGCTGCCGGTATCCGCCGCCGAGCGAGAAGACCTGAACCGCGGGGTCGTTGCCGTTGCGGCAGAGCAGGGGCAAGTGCACGTCAGTTGGCGGCTGCTGAAGAGCGATCCTTCCGAAGTGGGGTTTCACGTTTACCGGCAGGTCGATCAAGCCGAAGCGGTTCGTTTGACCGCGAGGCCGGTCACGAAAACCACCGACTTTCGCGACATCAACGCGCCCCGGGGAAACCTGCGCTATTTCGTGCGGGCGGTAGTGGGTCGCCCGGAGCAGAGGCCGAGCGAAGCCGCGGCGGTCGTGGTGGCGGAAGGGGCAAGACCGTATGTTTCCATCCCCCTCGATGAAGGCGTCACGGTTCAAAAAGTCGGGATCGCCGACTTGGACGGCGACGGGGCGCTCGACCTTGTGATCAAGCACCCCGCCGATAACATCGACCCCTACGAGCAGTATTGGAAGCCCAGCCCCGATACTTATAAACTCGACGCGTACACGCTACAGGGCAAACGGCTTTGGCGTTACGATCTGGGCTGGGCCATCGAGCGGGGAATCTGGTATTCGCCGTACGTGGTCCATGACCTGGACGGCGACGGTAAGGCTGAGGTCGCGGTCAAGACGGGCGAGGGCGATCCCCGAGATTCCGACGGCCGCGTGCAGAGCGGGCCCGAGTATTGCACGATTTTGGACGGCGCGACCGGCCGCGAGGTGACTCGGGTGGATTGGCCCGCCCGCGAGGAGTTCCCCAGTTACAACTACGCCTCCCGCAACCAGTTGGCGGTGGCGTACCTGGACGGCAAGACGCCGTCGCTTTTGGTCCTCCGCGGTACCTATAACCGCATGATCGTCGTGGCGTATCGCTACCGGGAACAAAAGCTGGAGGAGCAGTGGCGCTGGGACAATCGCGAAGCCGGTAACGACGCCGCGTCGCGAAAGCTGTGGTGGGGGCAGGGCGCCCATTGGACCCAGGCCGCCGACGTGGACGGCGACGGAAAAGACGAGGTGATTCTCGGTTCCGTGGTCCTCGATGACGACGGCCGGCCGCTGTGGTCGGTGGGCTTGGGACATCCCGACCATCTCTACGTCGGCGATCTCGATCCCGCGCTGCCCGGTTTGGAGATGTACTACGGCATCGAAACCCGACAGCCCAAGAACGGCATGTGCATGGTGGAGGCGGCGACGGGGAAGATTCTGTGGGGTTACGACGGCCCCACGCGGCATGTGCACAGCTACGGGATGTGCAGCGACATCGATGCCCGCTATCCCGGCGCCGAATGCTACAGCGCCGACACCGACCAGGAGAAGAAGTTCGCCTGGGCCAAGCTTTGGAGCGCCAAAGGCGAGGTGATCAGCGAGGAGAATCTGGGGGGGTTCGGTCCGCGGGTCGTCTATTGGGACGCGGACCCGCAAAGAGAATTGATCCTCGGTCGGGCCATCCGCGATTATGGAGGAGCGGAGCTTCCCCCTCGGCTGGAAGGCTCGTATGTGGCGACGGTCGATTTGGTCGGTGACTGGCGAGAAGAGATCATCATGTCGCTGCCGGGCGAGTTGAGGGTTTACGTGACGACCATTCCCGCCCAGGACCGCCGCGACTGCCTGCTGCAAGACCCGATCTATCGGCTCAACGTGGTCATGGGCGCGATGGGCTACTATCAGTGCCCCATGCTCAGTTACGACATGGCGAGCACGCCCGCCCGCTGACACGGCGGGGCGGGGTTCCGTCACTGATCGTTTCGGTCGGGGTAGCAGGGGAGATACGCGCCCTCGGCCGGGCGAAGGTTTCCATTTCCCGAAAGGCGAACATGTTCGACGCTGCAAGACTCCGCGAATTGGCCGAGCAGTTAGTCGCCGGGCGGATGCCGGTGGAAGACTTCGTGAATCGGGCCACCTCGTGGGGGATCGCCGATGTGGGCGAGGCGCAGGTGGATTTGGACCGGGCCGGGCGCTGCGGCTTTCCCGAGGTGGTGTACGGCGAGGGAAAGACGGTGGAGGCGTTGGAAAAGATTCTCGCCGTGTTGATCGCCAACGGAGCCGATGCTTTTGCCACGCGCGTGTCCGCAGAGAAGGCGGAGGTCCTGCTGCGACGATTTCCCCAAGCCCGATATAACCCGGTGGCGCGGACGTTCCGCGTTCCGCTCGCGTCCTCGGCCGAGGAGCATAAGGTGCGCGGGATCGTAACCGTCGTCACGGCCGGGAGCAGCGATTTGCCGGTGGCGGAGGAGGCCAAGGAGACGGTTCTTTGGACCGGGGCGGAGGTGCGGTTCGTGCAAGACGTCGGCGTGGCGGGGCCGCACCGTTTGCGGGCGAATTTGCATCTGCTGCGAGATGCCGACGCCGTGGTCGTGGTGGCGGGCATGGAGGGCGCGCTGCCGAGCGTCGTCGGCGGTTTCACGGCCTGTCCCGTCATCGGCGTTCCCACCAGTGTCGGCTACGGCGCCAACTTCGGCGGCGTCTCGGCCTTGCTCAGCATGCTCAATAGCTGCGCGGCGAATGTGGTCGTGGTCAATATCGACGCGGGCTTCAAGGGCGGCTACGTGGCCGGCTTGATTGCGAAGAATGCCGCGCTGCGGCGGAGCAAGCAGGGCGAGGCGACCGGTTGAGAAGCGGAGAAACGCCGTGATGAGCCCGGCAGAGCCGCAAGACGCCGCGCGTTGGGAACCGCTGCCGAAGATCCCGCCGCGGCATCCCGAGTCGCATAAGGGGGATTTCGGGACCGTGCTCGTCATCGGCGGCAGCCTGGGCATGGCGGGCGCCCCGGCCTTGGCCGGAATGGCGGCCTTGAGAGGCGGCGCCGGTCTGGTGCGGGTAGCCGTCCCCGAGCCTTGTTTGGCAATCACCGCCGGTTTCGAGCCCTCTTATATGGTCTTTCCTCTCCCCGCGGATCGGAAGGGTCGGGTGCGGGCGGCGGCCTATGACCTGATTCGTCGCCGTGCGGCGGGATGCGACTGGGTGGTCCTGGGGCCCGGTTTGGGAAGGTCGCTCGGGCTGGACGTGCTGGTGGGACGTCTCTACCGAGAGTGTCCCCTGCCCATGGCGGTGGACGCCGACGCCCTGAACGCCCTGGCACGGGGGGACGGCACGCTTCCGGAGCCCGGCGGCCCTCGGGTATTGACTCCGCACCCCGGCGAATTCCGCCGCTTGGTTCCCTCTGCCGCCTGCGTCCGCTCCTGGGACGAAAAATGGGAGGCGGCGGCCGATTGCGCGTCGCGCTGGCGGGTCGTCTTGGTCTTGAAGGGGCACCGGACGTTCGTGACCGACGGCGTGCGGCGCTACCTCAACCGAACCGGCAACCCCGGCATGGCCACGGGCGGCTCGGGCGATGTCCTTTGCGGTCTGATCGCCGCCCTCGGGGCGCAAGGCTTCGATCCCTTCTCCGCTGCGCAATTGGGAGTCTATTTGCACGGAACGGCGGGCGACCTGGCGGCCGTGGAGCTGGGGCACCAAGGGATGATCGCCTCCGATCTGGTGCGGTTCTTGCCCCGCGCCTTTCTCCGCGCAACGGAAGGCGGTTGACCATCGGGCTGACGGCGGATGTCGGTCGTGCGCGTCAGCGTTTGCCGGGCAAATGGCCGGACAGACCGGCCGCCTGCATCCACTCCGTTTTCGTCCGCAGATAGTGGTGGCAGATGGCGATCGCCAGGGCGTCCGCCACGTCGGGAGGCTCGGGCGGGGCCGGCAGCCCCAGCTCACGCTGGATCGCCCGTTGCACTTGATTCTTCGGTGCACGGCCGGAACCGGTCAGAAGCCGCTTGATTTGCGTGGCGGCGTAGGACACGATTTCCACATCGGCTTGCGCTGCCGCCAAACAGAGGGCGCCGCGGGCATGCCCCATCAAGATCGCCGTTCGCGGACGGTCGTAGTGGGAATACAACTCTTCCAGGGCCATCACGCGAGGACAATACGTCTCGAGCAGTTCGCGCAGGCCGGAGTACAGGGATGCCAGCCGCGGTCCCAGACCTCCGTTGCCGCCCCGAATGACGCCCGCCTCGCAAAAACGCAGCCCTTCCGGCGACGATTCGATCACGGCGTAGCCGGTCACATTGAGGCCGGGATCCACCCCCAAGATTCGATATCGGCCGTTGAGATCCTGGGCCAAGGGAGCATTCTCCTCGCTCGTTTTGCGTCGCCGGGGTGAACGATGGCGGGCCGCCCGAGGAATGCTAGTCGTTGCGCAGTCGCCATAGCGTCCCGTCGGGGCGGTCTTCCAGTGTGACTCCCAGCTCGGCCAAGCCGTCCCGGATACGGTCGGCCATGGCGAAATTCTTGGCTTTGCGGGCTTCGGAGCGAATCGCCACGAAGAGGTCCAGCAATTTCGGCGTCAAACCGTCGTCGGGGCGCTTATCTTTCCCCGAAACGCCCGGTTTGCGGAACATGCCGAGAATCGCGCCCAATTCCCGCAGCACGGTCGCCCCGCGCGTCAAGGCTTCGAGCAAGTCGGCGGAGCGTCGTGCCGGCTCTTCCAGCCGATGCTCGTCCACGAAGCGGTTCAATCGCCGGAGGAGCTCGAAGAGTTCACCGATCGCGCCGCCCGTGTTGAAATCGTCGTCCATCATCTCCAGAAAACGCTTCCGGCGTTCGGCGACGTCGCGCAGGAAGGGGTCTTCACCGGGCGACCAATCCCCGTCTTCGCGGCGCGTCGGAGTCGGCAGGACGTAGAACGATCGGCCGGTGATTCGCTCGAACCGCTCGAAAAAGCGGTAGAACGCGTCGAGGGCGGTCTCGATCTCGCGGAGACGGCGTTCGCTGAACTCGATCGGGCGGCGATAGTGCGACGACAGGATGAACAGCCGGATCGTCTCGGCCGAGAACTCTTGCAGCAATTCTCGAAACGGAGCGGCCCCCTTGGACTTGCTGATCTTGCCCGCCGATTGGGCGTCCAAATCGTCTTCCGCCGGTCGGGTGGCGCGCCCGCCCACCTTACCGATTTCGTCGGCGGCCTGCATCAGACCGTTGTGGAGCCAATATCGAACCATCGGCTTGCCGTGGCGGGCTTCGCTTTGGGCGATCTCGTTTTCGTGATGGGGGAAAACCAGGTCCAAGCCGCCGCCGTGGATATCGAAGGTCTCGCCGAGCAGACCGCAACTCATGACCGAGCATTCGATGTGCCAACCCGGCCGGCCCGGCCCCCAGGGGCTGGGCCAAGACGGTTCGCCCGGCTTGGCGCCTTTCCAGAGGGCGAAGTCGTACGGTGATCGTTTGCGGTCCGCCCCTTCGCCTCCGTCGTGGATCATGGCGTCCAGGCTGCGGCGACTCAGCTTGCCGTAGTCCGCCTTGCGACTCACGTCGAAATACACGTCCCCTTGCGATTCGTAGGCGAATCCCCGGTCGATCAAATCCTGCACGAAGCGGATGATGTTTTCGATGTTCTCCGTGGCTCGCGGGAAATGGTCGATCGTATCGATCCCCATGGCATCGAGGTTCCGCATATAGTCGGCGATCATTTCCTCGGCCAGCGCCGACATCGCGATCCCACGGCGTTGACTCTCCGCGATCAACTTGTCGTCCACGTCGGTGATGTTGACGACCCAGGTCACGTCGTACCCGCAGTAACGAAGGAATCGCTTGATGGCGTCGAAAATGACGGGGCCGACCATGTGACCGATGTGGCTCGGCTTGTACACCGTGGGGCCGCATAGGTAGATGCCGACCTTTCCCGGTCGAATTGTTTGAAACGGCTCTTTCTGACGGGTCAGCGTGTTGTAAACCTGGATCATACGCGGCACCTGCGCGGCGAGTCTTATTGTTCCTGTTTTTGGCGGAGAACCTTCCGCCGAATCGTCGTTCGGGGAGTCGAAAGCCAAGGAGTCCGGCGACCGCGCCGGAGTGTCGCGCGATCCATGACGCGACGGAGGATCACCGCCGTTCCTCACGGATCAACAGGGCCACGCACTCCGCGGCGACGGCCTCTTCCGTTCCGATCGGACCGACTCCTTCTCCCGTCTTTCCTTTTACCGAGACTTGTTCCGGTTCCACGCCCAAAATCTCCGCAATGCGACGTTGGATTGCCTGCCGATACGGGGCGATCTTGGGTCGCTGGGCGAAGACAATGGCATCGAGGTTGACGAGGCTCCAGCCCTCTTGCCGCACCGCCGCCCAGGCCGAAGCAAGCATGTCGGCGGAATCCTTACCCTTATTGGCGGGATCGGTGTCCGGGAACCATTGTCCGATGTCCCCCAGCCCGGCGGCTCCCAGCAGCGCATCCGTCACGGCGTGGAGCAAGATGTCGGCATCGCTGTGTCCCACTGCCCCGCGGTCGAAGGGAACGGCGACGCCTCCGATCATGATCGGCCCGGACCCGCCCAGGCGGTGGGTGTCATGCCCCAGCCCTACACGGAATTCCAAAACGTTTCCCTCTCTTGGAGCGTCCATTCAACTTCCACTTGGATGCCGGTAATGCCCCGCCGCAAGCGGTAGCGACCGGCGAGAATGCGGCATCGTCTGCGGCCGCAACGCGAAACGGATTATATCGCCGCCCGGCCGGTCGTACAATCGCACCACTTTCCGCCGCTTTCGACGGCCCACTATAATCAGGGCATGATGTATGCCATCGAGACGAACAAACTCACCAAACATTATCGCGTTTACTCCAAAAAAGAGGGCCTGCTTCCATCCCTGGTGGGGTTGATTCGCCGTGAATATCGCGACGTGGAGGCCGTCCGGGGAATCGACCTGCGAGTGGAGCCGGGGGAGTTCGTGGCGTTCTTGGGGCCGAACGGGGCGGGAAAGACGACGACCCTCAAACTGTTGTCCGGAATCATCACGCCGACGTCCGGCTCGGCCTCGGTACTGGGATACACCCCTTGGAGGCGTGAGAACGCCTATCGGCGGCGTTTTGCCCTGGTGATGGGCCAAAAAAACCAGCTTTGGTGGGATTTGCCGGCGGCGGAATCCTTTCGGCTGCATCAGCAAATCTACGACATTCCGGAAGCGGTTTTTCGCCGCACCTTGGACGAGCTGACCGGCATGATGCAGGTCGAGTCGCTCTTGACCCGGCCGGTTCGCGAGCTTTCGCTGGGCGAACGGATGCGCATGGAATTGATCGCGGCACTCCTGCATTCGCCCGACGTGTTGTTCTTGGACGAGCCGACCATCGGGCTGGACGTGACGGCGCAGTTCACCATCCACCAGTTTTTGCGGCAGTACCAGCAGACGCGGGGGACGACCATTCTCCTCACCAGCCACTACATGAAGGATGTGGCGGCGCTGTG
>Ga0067045_1029081_pt1 | contig 24060 bp, 12 predicted proteins | sample TerdegcTABiofilm_FD_59184 | JGI IMG/M metagenome (GOLD analysis project Ga0067045, IMG submission 59184) | Combined Assembly of (Gp0054472, Gp0054536) Wastewater bioreactor microbial communities from Singapore -Terephthalate degrading... | reverse complement strand
GTCGGGCCGCGGCGGTGAACACCTCTCGATTGTCCTCCGCCGGCCGCGAGGCGGAAGGGGTACCGCCGCGGGCGCCGTTCGGCGAAAGGAGTGATGAAAGGATTGCATCGCGGTCATGCGGCATCTAAATTGAATCGCGATACGCGGCGATCCGTCCCGCCCTTGCGGGATAGGTGTTTTTTCGCACGTCGAAGCGAACCTAAGTGCCAATTGGGGATGAGTGTCATGCGACGAACATGTCGGCCGGTGTGGCTGGGAGTCTTGGCGATGTTGCTTCCCGCCTCTCAATCGATCCGCGGCGAGGAGTTCCGCCGACTGCCTTTGGCGGAATATCGCGACAAGATGGAGGCGGCCTGGCTGGGGCAAATGGCGGGAGTCGGCTGGGGCGGACCGACGGAGTTCCACGCCCAAGGCCGCATCTTGCGCGAGGACGAAATGCCCGCCTGGAAGCCCGAAATGATCAACCAGTTCCACCAAGACGACCTCTATGTGGAGATGACCTTCCTACGCACCTTGGAGCAATACGGCTGGGACGTGTCCCTGAAGCAGGCGGGGATCGACTTCGCCAATAGCCGCTATCCGCTGTGGCACGCCAATCGCAACGGGCGCGACAACCTGCGCTCGGGGATCGCGCCGCCGGATTCCGGCCACCCCGCCTTCAACCACCATGCCGACGATATTGACTACCAGATCGAGGCCGATTTCTCGGGGATCATTGCGCCGGGGATGCCCAACGCCGTGATCGAGCTGGGCGAGAAGTTCGGCCGGCTGATGAATTACGGCGACGGCCTGTACGGCGGCCAGTTCGTGGGAGGGATGTATGCCGAGGCCTTTTTCGAGAGCGACCCCGTCCGCATCGTCGAGGCCGGTCTCCGCTGCATCCCCGCCGAAAGCCAATACGCCGAGTGCATCCGCGACGTGCTGGCCTGGTGGCGGCAGACGCCCGACGACTGGGAGGCCGTTTGGAAAAAGATCAACGACAAGTATCACCTCAACCCCGACTACCGCCGCGCCTCCTGTAACAAGGGCGACTTCAACATCGACGCCAAGATCAACGGCGCGTTCATCGTGATGGGCCTTTTGTACGGCCGCGGCGACATCGACCGGACCATCGTCATCTCCACCCGCTGCGGGCAGGATTCGGACTGCAATCCCTCCAACGCGGCGGGTATTTTGTTCACCACGCTGGGCGTGTCCAAGGTGCCGGAACGCTTTACCTCCGCCCTCGACCGCAACACCGTCTTCTCGCACACCGAGTACAACTTCGACCGCCTGATTCGGGTCTGCGAAAAACTGGCCAAGGACGCCGTCGTGCGGCAGGGCGGGCGCATCGAACGGGATGCGGACGGCAACGAGGTGCTGCTGATCCCCGTCAAGGAACCCAAGCTGGGACCGCTAGAGCAGTGCTGGGAACCCGGCCCGGCCGCCGATAGCCGCTACACGGACGAAGAGAAGGCCAAGATCCTTTACCCGCCGGGAGAGCGTTGATCGCGTTGATGCTGCGAGGGGTATTCACCCCGGGTAGCGCTGAGACACCTCCAGCTTACGCTGGAGGCTCCAAGACCACCTCCAGCTTACGCTGGAGGCTCGGGTGCTTGCGCGTTGCGTTTTCGTTCGGCGCCTATTCACGAGCCGCCGGTGTAAGCCGGCGGTGTTACTGCGTCACGAACGCGAGCCACCGGCGTGAGCCGGTGGTGGAACCCGGCGGTGTTGAACCCCGGGTAGCGCTGAGACACCTCCAGCTTACGCTGGAGGCTCGGGCGCTTGCGCGTTGCGTTTTCGTTCGGCGCTTGTTCACGAGCCGCCGGCGTGAGCCGGCGGTGGACGCACGCAAAAGTGAGCTTCTCCCGCCATCAACGCGGGCAGGCCCGCCGCGGACCTACGGCCGAATCCGCAGCAGCGGGCTGTCGGGAACGAAGTAGCGGATGAGCAGATAGCCCAGCAAAAGCCCCAGCACGCTCGACAGGACGAAGCCGGTTACCCCGATCACCCAACTTGGGACGGAGCCTCCCCAGGGCAAGGCCACGTGACGGCCGCGACGGCGATTCCGCTCGGATTCGGGGTCCGCCGCCACGAGCGGTTCCGACGCGGCGACGCGGGCGTCTTGCGAGGCGTCGAGGAAGAATCGGTCCATGGCCGGTCCTACGGCCGCAGACCGATCAACCGCCGCATCCTCGGCCGGACCTGCCTCAAGCCGGGCGGGAGCGGTCGCGCTCAGCAGCATTTCCCGGGTCACCACGGGGCGCTCCCTCCGAAAGAGCGGTTGCACGGTCGGCGGCTCCGCTTCGCGGCGGGCATCCTCGAAGTCTTGCGCGGATGGAATGGGAGACGGGGTTTGCAGTTGCAGCCGGGGGCGTCGTCCCAGTTTCTCGGCGGCGGCCAGACGTGGATGCTCTTTTCCCGGCGGCTCGACGATCGCCGCGGCCGCAGACGCACCGTCCGAGCGATCCTCGCCGTCCGCCGGCACCGCGACGCACGCATCGGGCGCTGCGGCTTGAGGAGCATCGTCGGGAGCAATCGCCCGATCCAGGCGGCGGTCCGTGCCGAGGGAGGCGGGCGACTCCAAGAAGGCCCGCCATTGCCGCACGCTCTGCGGGTTCAAGCCGGTCTCGCGACGCAATTCCGTTTCCGCCCGGCAATCGGTATCCGGGACCTCGGCGTGGATTCGCCAGCGGCCGTCGGTCGGACATTGAAAGACCACGCGAATGGGCCGCCCTTTGGGAAGATCCGGGGGCAAGCCGCCGATCACGACTTCCCCCAAGGGCACAAGTGCTCCGCCCGCCGCCCCGCTCCCCTCCCAAATCCGAAACGCGATGGAGCGTTGGCCGTCGCACTCCGTGCAAAAGACCTTTTCCACTTCGACGGGCAAGACGGTCTCGGCGGGGACGATGGGGATGGGCCGCGGGCTTCCGTCGCGGGGGTCGCGGGTCTCCATCCACAAGCCTTGCGAGGCGGTTTCGCGAATCCGCCAGCCCGCGTCGTCGTCGCCCGTCAACAATCCCCGGCGCAACCATTCCCCGAAAACGGCGGCGCCGCGGGCGACGGCCTCGTCGGGCGGGAACGGTCGCAGCAGCGGCTTGCCCGACAGTTGTTCCAGCATTTCGGCGACGGCGGGCATGCGCACCGCCCCGCCCACCGCCAGCACCCCGTCCAAGCCGTCCCAGCCGATGCCGGCCCGATCCAACAGCCGCTCCGTGAGCGTCCGGGTACGGCGGAGCAAATCGGCGGAGATGTCCTCGAACTCATCGCGGTCGAGCACGGTCTGAAAGCTCCGCCCCGCCAGTTCGATCAGCACGGTCGTTCGCCGGCGAAACGAGAGCGCGTGCTTGGCCTCCACGGCGGCCGGGTATACTCGCGACCAGACCGCGGCATCGTAGCGGGGATCGGGCAGCCCTTGGGGGGCCAGCTTATCGGCCAGCCATTCCACCAGGCGGACATCCCAATCGTAGCCGCCGAACTGAATTTCGGCATCGGCGGCGAGGGTGCGGCAGCCGCCGGGCTTGAGCCGCATGACCGCCGTCTTGAAGGCCGAAGCACCCAGATCGTACACCAGCAGCCGCAAGGGCGGGAAGTCGGCCCGCGGATCGTGCAGCCTTCCGAGCGACTCGGCCAAGGCCAGCACGGCGGCCGTCGGTTCGTTCACCAAGCCCAGGCACTGCCAGCCGGCGATCTCCATGGCGTCGGCGGCGGCCTTGCGTCGGGCATCGTCGAAATACCAGGGGACGGCGGCGGCTGCGGGGAGTGCCGCGCCCGTCTCCCGCTCCACGTCCTCCCGCAATTTGCGGAGCACGCACGCCAAAATGACCTCCGGCGGAAGCCTCCGCCCACGAATCGACCGGCTGTACCAGCTCGCTCCCAGCTCGCGTTTGATCCACAGGGCGGTCTCGTCGGGAAATAGCAGGGCGGATCGGGCGGCCTCCTCCCCCACCAAGATTTCCCCCTCCGCCAAGCGAACCACGGTGGGAGTGAAACAGCGCCCCAGCGGGTCGGGAACCATCCGCGTGCGACCGTCGGTCGTCCAGACGGCTGCGGCCGAGTTTCCCGCTCCAATGTCGATGCCTGCCGCCGTGGCCGAGATCATGATCCAAAAGCAATCAGAAGGTCCGAACTCGTTCTCGCGTCATCTGCACTTTCGGTGCCGGGGCGACGACCGCGGCGCCATGCCCTTCCATTCGACGCCGATTCCCCGGCCGAGGATTCCCGCGGTGCGGGTGATCCGCGCGGCGGCCCCCCCCGTCGTTGCCAGCGGGGCCTCCCGGGCCGACCCTTTTGAGCATAGCACGATCGCGCGAAAGGGACCAATGCGGGCGGGACGGGCGGTGCGGACCGGCTCGGCGACCGATCTGCGAGCCGGGCGAATCGGCGGGCGTGCGACTTGGAGTAACCCCTCTACGGAGCTAGCACCCGATGCGTGGCGAGGTTTTTCGCGAAAGAATCGGACGCCGTGCGCCGAATATTGGGTCAAAATCGGATTTTGCCTCTTGCCGAGGTACCGCGCGGAGGTTACATTTTATGCTGCTTAAACGTTCGATCGGTCCGAGCCGCTGTGGTCTCGGGGTCGGACGGCGGTTTTTCGGCGGTTTCCGGCCGTTCCGGCAAAACACGAGGTCTTCTGCGTCCTTCGAATCCCCCAGTCGCCCCGTTCCTCGAGGACGGGCCCGCCTCGGATGATCGGAATCGCCGAATCTCGAAGTTCTGCCGTCAACCAGCGAGACCGACCGAAAGCGTGAAGGTGCGGGTAGTAGCCCGCGAGTGTTTTTCGAGGAGTGGCTCGTAATGGCCGAGGGTGTTATCAAGAAGTTGGTCGTGGATCGTGGCTTTGGTTTTATCCAGGCTACCTCCGGGGGCTCCATGCGGAAGTCGGATGTATTCTTCCACTTCTCCGCGGTCCAAGGTTCTCGTTTCGAGGACCTGCATGAAGGTCAGGATGTGGAATTCGAGATCGGTTCGGATTCCCCCGGCCAGGGTCGTGGCAAGGGGCCTCGCGCGGTGAGCGTGCGACCTCGCTGAATGAGCCGCCGGAATGCCGGCGTGCCTCCGCCGCTCGAACACGTTCAAGTTGAAATTCCAGCCGATTCGACCCCTCGGTAAGTCGAGCTTAGCTTCGCTTCGAAGAGACGTAGCCGGATTAGGAAGGCTTCCAACGAGATTCGGCGGCGAACCGTCATCAGCACATGCAAGGTTCCGGACGAAGGTTGACGCCGTCGTCCGGAACTTTCGTTTCTTGTCCGGCGCATGCGCGTCGCATTTTCATTCGGCGCTTGTTCATGAGCCGCCGGCGTGAGCCGGCGGTGGAGTCGTGAGGCGGTGGTGAACCCCGGGTAGCGCCGTAGACACCTCCAGCTTACGCTGGAGGCTCCAAGACCACCTCCAGCTAACGCTGGAGGCTCCATGCAAACGCATACGCGAACAAATACCCGAGCCGCCGGCGTGAGCCGGCGGTGGAACCCTGGGTAGCGCTGTAACACCTCCAGCTTACGCTGGAAGCTCCATGCAAACGCATACGCGAACAAATACTGGAGCCACCAGCGTGAGCTGGTGGTGCAGTCGTGAGGCGGCGGTGAACCCTGGGTAGCGCCGTAGACACCTCCAGCTTACGCTGGAGGTTCCGGCGGGCCGTTCTCGCCCGGTCGGGGCAGCGATTTGAGCCACTCGTCCCACTGCTGAACGTCCATGGGACCGAGCCGTTCGCGGATCGTGCGGATCGAGAAATCGAGCATCCGCTGGATCAACGGATCGCGGATATGATCGCGGATCGGCCAAAGCGGATTGAGGGCCTCGGAGGCTTCGCGGTAGCGGTTCTTCAGCGTCAGCACGCCGACCCGGCCGGCTAGGCCGAAGGCCTTTTGCTCGATCTCGCTGTCGTCGGAGGCGGCCAACTCGTCGAACACCGCCAAGGCGTCGTCCAGCCGGTCCTCGCGGAGGTAGATTTGCGCCAGTCGCATCTTGGCCTGGGAGGTCCAGAACGATTTTTCGGGGAAGTACTCGATGACCGCGCGCCAAGCCTGCTCGGTGCCGACCTGATTCGCGTAGAGGAGCTGCCCCAGCACCGTCTCCTGCCGCGGCACGTCGAGCGTGGTCGTTTGCGGCTGAGCCAGCAGGGGCGTCTCGTGCGTGCGGTAGTAGCCGATCAACAGGCCGGCCGCGACGGCCGCCGCCCAGATCGGCGACCAGATCAGCAGGAATCGCCGTTGCCGCCGCGACGTCCGGCGGATCGCCCGTTCCAGCTCGCCCAGGGCCTTCGCCGAAGCGACGGTCGCGTACTCGGCGGTTTCCAACTCGGGAAGCGAGCCGGGCCAATCGTCCGCCACGTGCTCGGCGTAAATCCGCCGCAGTTGCGAGAGCAACACCTTGGCGGAAGAGAACCGCTGCTCCGGCGTCTTGGCCATCATCTGGTGCACGGTGCGGCACAAAGCCGGCGGCAGATCGGGCCGATGATTCTCCAGCGGGTCGGGATTCTTCTTGAGGTGTTGCACGGCCACCGCCAGCGGTGTGTCGCCCCGGAAGGGCGGCTCACCCGCCAGCATGTGGTAGCAGGTCACGCCCAGCGAATAGATGTCGCTGCGAGCATCGAGCGGCCGGCCCTCGATCTGCTCGGGGCTCATGTACAGCGGCGTGCCCATGGTCATCCCCACCCGGGTCAGCTCGACGCCTTCTTCGCCGGGTCGCAGGCGTGCCAAGCCGAAGTCCGCCACCTTGACCTCCAAGGCGTGCGTGATGAGGATGTTCTCCGGCTTGATGTCGCGGTGGACGATGCCGTGCTCCGCCGCCTTGGCCAGGGCCGCCGCGGCCTGACGCATGATGATCAGCGCGGTGCGCAAATCCGGCGGACCGTTCTTTTGCAGCCATTGCCGCAAGTTCACTCCCGGCACGTACTCCACCGCGATGTAGTGCAGATCCTCCCGATTGCCGACCTCGAAAATCTGCACGATGTTGGGGTGGACCAGACGGGCCACGGCTTGGGCCTCGCGGCGGAATCGCTGCACGTAGGTCGGGTCCCGCGCCAATTCCGGCCGCAGAATCTTCAGCGCCACCTGCCGCTTGAGCGACAACTGCTCGGCCTGATAGACCTCCGCCATGGCGCCGACCCCGATGCGGCGCAGGATGTCGAAGTCCCCGATCCTCCGCCCGGCCAGATCGGGCATCCCGCCGAATTCGCCGACCTCACCGTCTTTCGCCATGAACCCACCGCTCGTTGAAAGCGATACGCTGCGCCGTCACCCTCCGGACGGACTCCGCAGCCGAAAACCCCCGCCGGCCCCGGAAGTCAACTCAACTGTAAGTCTAGTCGGGCGAATCGGAGAAAGCCACGGCAAAGACCCCGCGGTCACACGTGCAGCTCCACGATGTCCTTGTCTTGCAGCACGTAGTCCCCTTTGACCACCGTGCCGTCGTGCACGGCGGAGCCCCACACCCGGGCGAACTTCAGGTTCTGCGCCAGCTCCTTGTGAACCTCCTCCGCCATGTCCAAGACGGTGCTCCCGCGGCGGAAGGTGAACGGGCGTTCCAAATCCGGCTGCTTGGCCGTCGGCAGCTTGGAGTACACGCGGACCACGTCTAGGCTGTGATAGATCGCGTCCCGCAAGGCCTCCAGGCCGATCCCCTTTTCGGCCGAGATCGGGTACTCCGGAAAATCGAGCGGCACCAGTTCGTGCAGCAGCTCCAGGCGGACGGGGGCCTCTTCCAGGTCCATCTTGTTGGGGACCAAGAATGCCCGAGTGTACGACAGGCCCACGTCGTCCTCATCCAAGTACGACTGGGCGCTGAGCCGCGTTTTGGTCTTGCTCAGCTTGTCCAAGACCGCTTGGCAATCCTCGATCCCCTCGTCGCTGCCCAGGTCCACCAGCAGCAGCGCCAAATCGGCGCTGCGGATCAGGCCGTGCATGTAGGGTTCGAAGTAGTCGGGGGTGACGGGCGGGGTGTCGATGAGTTGCACGAAGACGTCCTCCCAGGGCATCATGCCGGGAATCGGGGTCTTGGTGGTGAAGGGGTAGGGGGCGACGTCGGGCGTGGCCCGGGTCAACGCCCGCAAAAGCGCGCTCTTGCCCGCGTTCGGGCCGCCCAGCAGAATCGCCGTGCCCGCCCCTTGCCGCGGAATGCGAATGCCGCGGGCCTTGCGTCCGGTGCTCCGCTCGCTTTGAAGCTGCTTCTTGACCTCGCTGATCTTACGCTTCAGCTCGGCCTGGAGCTTGTCGGTCCCCTTGTGCTTGGGGATCTCCTGAAGCATGATTTGGAGCCATTTCAGCTCCTCTTCCGGCGTACCGGCGCGTCGGTATTCCTCCTCCGCTTTCAGGTACTGGGGCGTCAGATTGGCCGGCATGGTGGCGGGTGAGCAATCTCCAAGGGACCGTGGGAAGCGGCAATCCCGGGGCCTACGACCGCTGAGAACCCCAGTTTACCGCCTGCCGCGCGGTCCAACCAGCCCGCACGCCGTCGAGCCGGTCACGGCGCCGCCTTCTTGCTCACCATCAGCCGGACTTCTTGCCCGGCCGGGATGCGGACCGAATAGCCCTCCCAGGCTTGCGGTCCCGCCAAGACCGCTCCCTCGCCCGAACCGTCCCGAATCTCCACGCTCTCCGCCGAGCCGACGGTGAGCCATTCCGGAAACTGGTTGATGCGGGGATAATCCAGCGGCAGACGGAAGTAGTCGCGGTGGCGCGGCCGATCGAAGATCAGTTTGCCCTGCCAATCCTCCTTCGCCCAGAGCGAGACGTAGTACGTTTCCCCGGCCCGAACCGCCCCCAGGCACACATCGGCTCGCCACGGCGCGAGGCGCAGGCCCTGCGTCTTCCAGAAGGCGTACATGATGCCGGTTCGGGCGACGTTGCCGTCGCCGTGCCAGCCCTCGATGATGCCGTCCGGCCCTTGCCCCCGCCACATGTCGCCGATTTCGCCGTCCATCCAATCCGCGGCCGCCGCGACGGGTTCGCGATTGTACAGGTTGAGGGCTCCCTCGATCGAATCGGCGTATTCGTCGGCCACGCCGCCCCAGTCATAGTCCTTCAGTTCCGGCAGGCGGCTCAGCGCAAAGCGGACGGCCTCGCGATATTCCGGAACGCGGTCGATCAAATAGACGGTATAGATGCCGTTATAGGTGTATCCCCAAGTATCGCAAATGCCGGGATCGTGCTCGCCGGTCTTGGGGCGGATGCTGTTGTAGAGCATTCCCCGCTCGTCGCGGCCCACCGCCAGGATGCGATCGCACATCTCGCGGATGGGGGCCTGATATTGGACCTTCTTTTCGGGCCGGGCGAAGGACGTCGCCGCGTACAATTCGCACAGCCCCGACACGATCTCGCAGCCGTGGTCGCGGAGCCGCAATTGGTCGAAGTCTCGCGTGGGATGGCGATCGCCCAGCAGATAATAGTCGCCCAAGCGAATCGCATAGTCCAGGTAGCGCGCATCGCCGGTCATCCAGTAGAGGCGGGAAAGGACCTGGAGCTGTTCGCCGTTGACCTCCACGTTTTCCGAAGGAATCGGGCCGGCCGGCGAGGAGATGGGAGCCGCCCGCCAAACGCCGTCCGTCAGTTCCAGCAGGCGGTCCGCCCAGGGACTGGGGCCCAGATACTCGGTCAAGGGCAATAGGCCGTCCTTGGCGTATTCCGACGCCCCGAAGATGATCCGTCCCACGTCCGGCTCGGGTCGGAGGAAGGCCTGCCGCGAGAAGGACCAGGCGTCGGGCAGCCGCTCCAGCCGCGCCGTGATGCGCGACTCGGTTTCCAAGATCGCCTTCATCCGTCCCGCAAAGACCTCGGGATCGGTGAGGTAGGCGGTGAGGACCATGAAGGGGTAGTTGTCGGCGGCCGCATCCTCCGCGTTCCAATAGTCGCGCGATTCCCGCAAATTGCGGGGAATCAAACCCGTGGTCGGATCCGCCTGCTCCAGCCATCCGTGCAGGTAGCGCCGGCTGCGGAAGAATTGCTCGTTGGCGCGGAGGCCGTTCCGGCGCGCGTGACGAAAGGCCGCCTCTTGCGGGTCGGCGTCGTCGGGTTCGGGCAGAGGCGTTTCCCACAGGGCCTTCATCTCGGGAAAGGCGTCATCCAGGCCGCCGCGACCGCGTGCGGCGACATCTCGGCGCGTGAGCGTTACCTTGACTTGGGGCAGCGCGTCGTCGGGGATCGGCCGGTCGCCGATCGCCAAAACCCGGTAGCCTGCGAAAAACGCCGCCGTGCCTCGCGCCGGTCTTAGGCGGATGTCGTAGGCTTCCACGCCTCCCGGCAAACGAAACTCCAGCTCGACGAAGCCCGCGCCTCCGGAATAGGAGATCGGTACGGGCCGGCGATTGATCTCCATCAGGGCCGTGCGCTGATCGTCCTTACAGCCCGCCGTGAGACACAGGATCAAGCCCTCGGCGGGGACGGGCCGGATCTCCAACCGAATCTCGTACCGCTCCAACCAGACGTAAGGCGTATCTTGGTAGACTTGGGACGGATCGGCGGGATCGCGGAATGCGCCCTCGGCCAGGACGCGCTCTTCGTCGCCGGCGGCGAGGCTCGGCACCGCGCAGGCCGCGCAAAACATCAGCAACCAAGGGCCGAGGTACCGGGGTCGCCCACTTGCACAAGACGATGCCGGCTCGATCCGTTTCGGCGTCATGTTCGTGCCTCCTCATAGCGGTTCCCGCCCGGCGGCAAGGGTCCGGTTGTGTACCGCGCGTCCGGCCGTCGGGCCGCCGTTCGTCCACGAGTGTAGCAAGCTGCGCGGGGCATGCAAGCGGCGGAGAGGCGGCTGCGCGTCGCGCTTTCATTCGGCGGATAATCACGAGCCGCCGGCGTGAGCCGGCGGTGGACGTGGGGCGATGGTATCGCGGAGTGGCAACAAAAGAAGCGTGCGGGGCAGTCTCCCACACGCTTCTCGACTTTCGCTCAAAATGGTCCCATCGGCGGCGATTCAGCAAGACGCCGGCGGCGTCGTGAATCACGCTTTGCCGCGCAGCTTACGCCGGCGGACGAAGCCCCAACCCGCTCCGACCAGGCCGAGACCGCCCAAAGCTACCATGGACGCCGGCTCGGGAACGGCGTTGACCTTCATCGATACCGCACCCAACAAATCATTTTGTTCGTCGATAATGTTGTCGTTGTTGACGTCCCTGTACACCGCCAAGCGGAACGTGTACTCGCCGTTGACGTTCGGATTGAATGCGATACTCGGTGCAGTGTTTTTTACTATCGGGTTCTGGTCGCCGTCGGGATACGACCAAGATGTTGCGAGGAAGTTCATTGCGAGATTCCAAGAATCTTGGCCGGGATTCTTAGGATTATTATCTGCATCCCGATAGAGAAGAGATGGGAACGAAGATACAAGCAAACCGTGATCTGATTCGTCAGTGTCCTTGCCGGGGTCGAAATCATACCAAATCTTGAGTGTATACGGCGTATTATTGACAGCCTGACCATTTTCATCCAACACCGCGACGTACGTAGCGAAATTCCATCTGGCGTAGTTTGCTGTGGCTGGATTATTTCCGCCGAATTTGCCTGATTCCACGTAATAAATCGGAACGTTGGGGTCGGCGGTCCAACCGTAACCCAACGTCACATTGTCATACGTCTGATACCTTCCGTGCGCCCGCATAGCGATACGGATGGTAAAATCACCGTCGATGATTTCATTATAGGCGCTGTTGCTGGTAGGGATGCCGGACCCTCCCCAAGTAACGCCCCATGATGCCACGTTGCCATAACTGGCATCGCTTTCGGGAACGCTGATTGCCGCCCCGAATGCCGTCTGGACCGCACACCAAGTGCCCAGGACGGCGCCCAGAATCATCGCTGCTCGTCTCATCGTGCACCTCTTCTTTCGAGACACTGTCCGCGAACAAGGATTGGGGATGGAAACGGCAGGCCGGCCCGGAGGGATTCCTCGTCGAGACAATGCTTGCCCGCTTCGTCCTGCTCCCTGTTCCTTGAAAAAACACCCCTTTCCATAGCATTCGATTTTAAGCGCCCGACCGGCAAAGTCAAACACATTCCGTAAATTCCGCTTGCGGGGGAACTTCGGTGCGGTTCACCTCCAGCTTACGCTGGAGGCTCCGGGGATTGCGCTGGGGGCGCGAGAAGCACCTCCAGCTTACGCTGGAGGCTCCGGCGCTGCGCGTCGCGTGTTCATTCGGCGCTTATTCACGAGCCGCCGGCGTGAGCCGGCGGTGGATGTGAACCGGTGGTGGATCGTGGGCGGCGGTGGAGGTGAGCCGGTGGTGGACGTTTGACGGCCTTCCGCTTGCGGCGGCCAAGGCCGACGTCTATTCTGTTAAGATTGCGTGCCGCCGGCCCGGCGCGGCATCGGTTTCCGACGCATGTCGGCCGTCCGTTTCCGTCGCATGTCCGGCGGCGGGGCGGAGGTCGAGTCTCGTTCTTCGTTCTGTTCCGTGCGAGCATAAGTCCGCGCTCCCCGCGGTGGAGGATCGCTCCATCCCATGTGGCAAGAACTGCGAGAAAGGACGGCCGAGGCCAATCGCCGACTGGCCGAATGGAGGCTGGCTCCGTTGACGTGGGGGAACGTCAGCGGCATCAGCGGGGATCGCCGCGTGATCGCGATCAAGCCCAGCGGCGTTCCCTACCAGGAGTTGACGCCGGACAAGATCGTGTTGGTGGACGCGTCGGGCGGCGTCGTGGAGGGGAATCTGCGGCCGTCCAGCGACACGCCCACGCACCTGGAGCTGTACCGCGCCTTTCCTTCGGCGGGCGGTATCTGCCATACCCACAGCCGGTACGCGACGGTCTTCGCCCAGTTGCGTCGCGGACTGGCTTGTTACGGGACGACGCACGCCGATCATTTTGCGGGCGAGGTCCCGGTCACGCGACCCTTGACGCCGGACGAGGTGAACCGGGAGTATGAAGCGGCGACGGGCCGGGTGATCGTGGAGTGCTTTCAGCGGTTGGGGCTGGATCCGGCGGCGGTGCCGGGGGTGTTGGCGGCGGGGCACGGACCGTTCGTGTGGGGCAAAGACCCCCTGCAAGCGGTCGAAAACGCCCTGGCGTTGGAGGAGATCGCGGCGATGGCCTGGGCCATGGCGGCCTGCGGCGGCCCGCTCCCACCCCTGGAAGATCATATTCTGAAAAAGCACTTTGAGCGGAAGCACGGGCCGGCGGCGTACTACGGTCAGTCGCCGGGCACCACGTAGAGGATGCGGCGCGCGGCGGCGCCGCCCCCCGCTCCGTCGCCGTGCGGCGCGCGGCGGAATGAGGAACAGGGGCCGTCCGAAAGTAGGTCATCGAGGAGATCCCCCGGCAATGATCGATCTGAAACAGTTCGAATTGTGGTTCGTGACCGGCAGCCAGACGCTGTACGGCGAGGAGACCCTGAAGAAGGTGGCGGACCATGCCCGGGCCGTCGCCGAAAGCTTGAACGCGGCGGCCGAGATTCCGGTGCGGGTGGCGTATCGACCGCCGGTCACCGATCCGGAGGCCATTCAGCGGCTGTGCCGGGAGGCCGACGCCGCGCCCCAGTGCGTGGGCCTGATCACCTGGATGCACACGTTCTCGCCGGCCAAGATGTGGATCGCCGGGCTGCGGGACCTGGCCAAGCCGTTCGTCCATTTGCACACCCAATTCAATCGCGATCTGCCTTGGTCCGCGATCGACATGGACTTCATGAATCTGAACCAGTCGGCGCACGGCGACCGCGAGTTCGGCTATCTTTGCAGCCGAATGGGGCTTCGCCGTGCCGTCGTGGTGGGACATTGGCAGGATCCGCAGGTGCGCCGGCGGCTGGGCGAATGGTCGCGGGCGGCGGTGGGGCGGCACGAGCTGCGCCGCGTCCGCATCGCGCGCTTCGGCGACAACATGCGCGAGGTCGCCGTCACCGAAGGCGACAAGGTCGAGGCGCAGATCGCGCTGGGGTGTTCCGTGTCGGGGTACGGATTGGGTGATCTGGTCGCCGCCGTGGAGCAGGTCTCCGACGCCGCAATCGACCGCCTGACCGCCGAATACGACGCGCAATATGCGGTGGCCGCCGAATTGCGGCCCGGCGGTCCGCGACGCGGCGAGCTGCGGGAGGCGGCGCGGATCGAGCTGGGGCTGCGAGCATTCTTGCAAGACGGCGGTTTCCAGGGGCTGACGGATACCTTCGAGAACCTGCACGGCCTGCGGCAATTGCCGGGGCTGGCCGTCCAGCGGCTGATGGCCGACGGCTACGGCTTCGGCGCGGAGGGCGACTGGAAGACGGCAGCCCTGCTCCGCGCCATGAAAGTGATGGCGGCGGGACTGCCCGGCGGCACCTCCTTCATGGAGGATTACACCTATCACCTGGCGCCCGGCGAGGAAATGGTGCTGGGCGCGCACATGCTGGAAGTGTGCCCCAGCATCGCCGCCGATCGGCCCTCGCTGGAGATTCACCCCTTGAGCATCGGCGGGAAGGAGGACCCCGTCCGGCTGGTCTTCGATGCCCGCCCCGGACCGGCCGTCAATGCCGCGCTGATGGATTTCGGGGATCGTTTTCGCTTGCTGGCCAACGCGGTGGAGACGATAGCACCGCCGGCCGAGTTGCCGCGGCTGCCGGTGGCGCGGGCGGTGTGGAAGCCCTTGCCCGACTTCAAGACCGCCGCGGCGTGTTGGATTCTGGCGGGCGGGGCGCATCATACGGCCTACAGCCAAGGCGTGACGCTGACCATGTTGGAGGACCTGGCTGAAATGCTGGGGTTGGAGTTCTTCGCCATCGGTCCCGAGACGTTGCCGACGGCGTTTCGCCGCGAAGTGCGGGCGGCGAACGATCGGCGGAGGTGACGTCGCACGCCCGGCGTCCGCGGCTCGGCGCGAACGGCGCCCGCCGGTCGGAGGCGGCCACCGCCGCGACGCTTGAGAAGTCCGGCGGCGGGAGGGTAAAGTAAAACCTTTACGGCGGGCGGGGTGGTCGGACGGCTTCCCCCCAACCTCTTATCGAGCAGCTATCGGTCGCGGAGTTTTTCCCAATCAGCAGAGGGGATCGCTTCATGGCAGGCTTAGATTGGATGGTCATCGCGGCGTATTTCGTCGTCCTTTTCGGCTTGGCCTGGTGGGTCATTCTGAAAGGGAAGGATACCGCGGACGATTACTTCCTGGCCGGCCGCAATTTGGGCTGGTTCGTCGTGGGCGCGTCCATTTTCGCCTCCAACATCGGCTCGGAGCATTTGGTGGGACTGGCGGGGTCGGGCTGCACGGACGGCGTGGCCATGGCCCATTACGAACTGCACGCCTGGTGCCTGCTGATTCTGGCCTGGGTCTTCGTGCCCTTCTACCTCCGCTCCAAGGTCTTCACCATGCCGGAGTTCTTGGAACGCCGCTTCAGTCCCGGCGCGCGATGGCTGCTCTCCTTGATTTCGCTGGTGGCCTACGTGCTGACCAAGATCGCGGTCGGCATCTTCGCCGGAGGGATCGTCTTCCAGACCCTCCTGCCCGACGTCCACGTCGCGATCGGCCCGTACGACCTCAACAGCTTTTGGGTCGGCTCCTTCGCGGTCATCATCCTGACGGGTTTGTACACGGTGCTGGGCGGGATGCGGGCGGTGGCCTACACCGAGGCCTTGCAGACGTTCATCTTGGTGATCGGCTCGGCCCTGGTGACGATCTTCGGCCTTCGCGTGCTGGGCGGGTGGAGCGGCCTGCGAGAAGTCTGCGGCGGCGAGATGTTCAACTTGTGGAAGCCGCTGGCCCCCGCCGGCTGGACCGGCACCTGGAAGCCCGTCCTGGACGAAGGCTCCAAGACCATGGCCTGGTATTTCAACAGCAATTATCCCTGGTTGGGGATGCTGATCTGCGCCCCGATCAGCGGCCTGTGGTATTGGTGTACGGATCAGTACATCGTGCAACGGTGCCTGGGCGCTCCGAGCGAGAAGGAAGCGCGGCGGGGAGCGATTTGGGCGGCCATCCTCAAGCTCTTGCCGGTCTTCATCTTCATCATCCCCGGCATGATCTGCTTGGCGGTTTCGGTCAGCGGCCGCAACGAAGACCTCACCCGGCAGTTCTTCACCGCCGAATTGGAAAAGGCCCTCTCGCGCGACCCGCAGGTGATCGCCCAAACTAAGAGCGAGGTCAAGCCGATCGCCATCGGCCGGGTCAGCGTGCCCGGCGGCGAGGTCCGCGAAATCCAGGGGCAGCAGGTGGTGACCAACGGCAAGGTGGCCGTGGTGGGCGGCGAAATTCGCCGAGAGCAAGACGGCTATGTCGTCACCGGCGGCAAAGTCTACGTCAACTCGCAGAGCACGCAGGCGGCCTTCCCGCTGATGGTCCGCTACGTGCTGCCGACGGGCGTGCGGGGGATCGTGGTGGCGGGCTTGTTGGCCGCCCTCATGAGTTCGCTGGCCGGCGTCTTCAACGCCTCCTCCACGCTCTTTACCATGGATTTCTATAGCAAGCTGCGGCCCGCCGCCTCGCAGTCGGAATTGGTCTGGACCGGCCGCATGGCCACCACCGCCATGGTGGTCATCGGGCTGGCGTGGATCCCCGTCATTCAAGGTGCGCGGGGACTGTACGACTACCTGCAAAGCGTGCAAGGCTATTTGGCCCCGCCGATTTTCACGGTGTTCTTCCTGGGCGTGTTCTGGAAGCGCCTCAACGCCAAGGGTTGCCTCTGGGCCTTAGCCGTGGGGTTCGCGCTGGGCGTCTTCCGGCTGGCGGTGGATACGCCCGTTAAGCTCTTCGGCGTGGTCTATCCCGAAGGCTCGTTCCTCTGGATCGTCAACAACATCTTCTTCCAGTACTTCGCCGTGCTGATCTTCGTGGTGAGCGTGGTCGTGATGATCGCGGCCAGCTATCTGAGCAGCCCGCCGGATGAAGCCAAGATTTCCGGCCTGACCTACGGGACGATCACCGAAGAGCAGCGTCGCGAGTCGCGAGCCACCTGGAACGCGGTCGACGTCCTGGCCTCGGCGTTCGTGCTGGCGGCGATCATCGCCGCGTACCTGTATTTCCGGGGGTGATCCTCCGGCGTGAGCAACCGAGCCTCCGGCATAGGTATCCGATCCTCCGGCGTAAGCCGGAGGTGTTTCGGCGCTACCCGGGGTTTCACCACTAGCTTACGCTGGTGGCTCCACGAATAATTCCACCACCGGGTGACGCCGGAGGCTCCGGGCGAATCACTCGGCGAAACCGAATTCGAGGATGGGGGTTGAATATTCTCAAGGGGTTTGTGCCTTTCCGTAATCCGAGGACGACGTGCGATGAACAACTGGAATCCGACGCGCTTCTTCACCGGCCGGCGTTCCGTGTGGTCGGCCCTCTGCCGGGCGACGTGCCTGACGGCCGCCATTTCGCTGCATCCGCTATTCGGGCAAGAGGTGCGGCTGTCCGTCCGCCCCGACCAGGTCGTGAATCCGGTGGACGTCAAGGTGTACGGCCACTTCTTGGAGCACATCTACCACTCGGTCAACGGCGGCCTGTGGGGCGAGCTGGTGTGGAACCGCAGTTTCGAGGAGCTGAGCGGCGGGCAGTGGCGCGTCCAAGACGGTGCAATCGTGCAGCGCGGATTGGGCACCAACCAGCGCTGGGTCTTCGGCGATCCCGCCTGGGGCGACTACGAATTCACGCTCCAAGCCCAAAAGACCGGCGGCGAGGAAGGCTTCCTCATCCTCTTCCGGGTGCAAAACGAGCAGGACTTTTACTGGTGCAATCTGGGCGGCTGGGCCAATCAGTATCACCAATTGGAACGCGGCAGGAGCGGCGAAGGACGCTGGCACGGCGTCGGTCCCCGCGTGGAAGGCCGCATCGAGACCGGCCGCTGGTACGACATCCGCGTGCGGTGCGAGGGTACCCGCTTTCTCGTTCAGCTCGACGGCCGGACGATCATCGACTGGACCGATCCGGCGGGCCATCGCACGGGGGCGGTGGGCGTGGGCACCTGGGCCACCCAAGCCCGATTCCGCAACCTCAAAGTCACCGACCTTGCCGGGAACGTCCTCTACCAAGGCTTGCCGGATTCGGCCCAGCAAAGCGTGAGCCTTAAGCACTGGCGATTCGCCGGGCAAGGCCGCCTCGCCTTGGAGGACGAGCACCCGCTCAACAGCCGCCTGGCGATTTGGATCGAAGGTGCCGACGGCGAGAGCGTCTTGCGGCAAGGGCCGCTGGCCTTGCGGCGGAACGAATGGTACGTCGGCTCCCTCTGGGTCCGCGGCACGGCGCCCTTGGGAATGTCGGTGCGACTCATGGACGGAGCTCAACCGCTGGCCGTGCAAAGCATCTTCGCGCCGGGCGAGGATTGGCGGGAGGTGCCCATCCGGCTCCGTCCCCATGCCGACACGGACAACGGCACGCTGGAGATCGCCTTGCGGGGCGAAGGCCGCGTCTGTCTCGATCAGGTCAGCCTCATGCCGGAGAGTTGGGCGGCGGCGGGCGGCTTCCGTCCCGATCTGCTCCGGGCCGTCAACGACTTGCAACCGCCGCTGATCCGTTGGCCCGGCGGCTGCTTCGCCTCGGCCTATCGCTGGAAGGACGGCATCGGGCCGCAGCACCAGCGCCGGATCTATCCGCGCGATATCTGGGACGATCAGGACGTCAACTCCTACGGCACGGACGAGTTCATCGCCATGTGCCGCAAGGTCGGGGCCGAACCGATGCTGGTGGTGAACATCGGCACGCCCGCCTGGAACTCCAATCCCGATCCCGAGGAATTCATGCAGGACGTGCTGGATTGGATCGAGTATTGCAACGGTCCGGCCGATTCGAAGTGGGGCGCGGTCCGCGCGGCGAACGGTCACCCCGAGCCGTACGGCGTCCGGTATTGGGAGATCGATAACGAGACGTGGCACATGCGGGCGGAACCGTACGCCGAGGCGGTCCGCCGCTATGCGCCCGCCATGCGCCGCGCCGATCCGTCCATCAAGTTGGCGGCCTGCGGCAGCGGCGGCATGGGGCGCGACGCCCATCAATGGAATCGCGTCGTCATCGAGCAGTGCGCCGATTTGATCGACTACCTCAGCATCCATCACTACGAAGACCCGAATCGTTTCGCGGAGGGGCCCCGGGCGTACGAGGCCTTCTTCGAGCAGACCGGCCGGATGATCGCCGACTCGAAGAATCCCAACCTCAAGCTCTTCGTCTCGGAGTGGAACGCGCAGAGCACGGATTGGCGGACGGGCCTGTATTGCGGCGGGATTTTGAACGGCTTCGAGCGGACCGGGGACGTGGTGGAGATCGCCTCGCCCGCCCTATTCCTCCGGCACGTCTCGGCGACGGCGTGGGACAACGCCTTCATCAACTTCGATCACCGCACGTGGTTCGCCGCCCCCAACTACGTGGTGATGAAGCTTTGGCGGGAGCACTACCAGCCGCTGCGCGTGGCGCTGGAGGGGGAGACCGGCCCGCTGAACGCCGTCGCGACGCGCTCGGCCGAGGGCGAGACGGTGGTCCTGAAGGCCGTCAACCCGACGGATCAGGCCGTGACTCTGACGGTCGCCGTGGCGGCGGAGGGATTCACGCGGGCGGCAGCCCGGCAGGTCGCCCCGGGGAGTCTCCGCGCCCGCAACAGTCTGGAGAAGCCCGACGCCGTGGTCCCGGTCGCCGCGGAGGTCTCCCGCGGACCGGAGGGATTCCGCGTTACGCTCCCCGGCTACTCGGCCACGGTCGTGGAACTCCGCCGCGAGTGAGCGATCGGGCCGCGCGAGCGCGAGCCTGAGCCGAGCCGGATTCCGACCCTGGGGCGTCAGCCCGACGCGCCGGGGTCGCCCAAGGCGATGACTTTGTCGCGGTACACGAACGCCAACGAGGCGGCCACGCGATCCCGTGAAAGCCCTAACAGGCAGGCCGCCGCGTCGCGGTAGTTCTCCAGTTGCGGGCGATAGAAGGCCGCCCGGCCCTCCGGCTCGTCGTCGGAAGCCGCGCCGCCTCGGGCCGATGCGGCGCCGGTCGGCTTGTCCGTCTTGTAGTCGATGACGTGGGCCAGAACAGGCCGGCCGGCCCGATAGGCCACCGTCACGCGGTCGAATTGGCCGCGGCAGAACGTGCCGTCTTGCAGAAAGATCGCAAAGGGACGTTCCCTCCAAACGACCCACTCGGCGTCCGTGAGGGGTTGGCACGCCTCCCAAAGCGATCGGGGAAGGAACGCGTCGGGAGTCTTCCGCGACAAGAGCCGCCGCAATTCCTTTCCCTTAAGCAGGCGGCGAAATTCCGCCGACAGCCGGGGGAGGTCTTGGATCAACTCGGGGTTCGCGGCGAACTCGGCGGCCGCGGCATCTTGCAAGGCGCGATCGTCCGGCGGGCCGTCTTCCAACCATTCGATCTGCGAAAACCAAAGATGGAGGACGCTCCCCTCGTCCATCGCCCGCTGCGGCGGGCGGCGAAAGAGATCGCGGAGCGGGCGGTCGCGGCCTTCCATAGCGTGCGGCGACACCCACTGCACGGCCCGCGGAGTCCGCGCTCGGCGCGGAAAGCGGATCGGCGCCGGGGCGGGGGCCGGGGCGGGCGGAGTCCCCGACGACGGCTCCCGGCGGGGCTGCCAGTCGGGATTGCCGCACGTCCACAGTACCGTGCCGGGCGGGACGCGGCGGATCGCAGGCGGATCGCGGTCCTCGTCCGGCGGTACCAACGCCGCCCGCAGGATCCCCGCCCACGTCAGCGGCAGCCGCTTCTCGTTCTTCCGCGAAGGCTCGATCAGCATGTGGAGGGCGTGGACGGCCCGCGTCATGGCCACGTACAGCAGGCACAACGACTCCCGGATGACACGATGCCGCGCCCGGTCGAAACGTTCGGCGAACCCCTCGGGCAGGACGCCCAGCCCGCGCAGTTCGCGATCGGTCCAGGCGCAGACCCAGTCGAATTTTCCTCCGCCGTCGGGGCGATCGGCCGCCACGTTGGGCGGCTGGCCTTCGAGCCGTTGATCCAAGTCGGGCAAAACGACGATCGGGAATTGCAACCCTTTGGAGGCATGGATCGTCATCAAACGCACCACGCCTTGCGAGGGTTCGGCCTCACGCCGGCTCTCGATCCAGCGGACGAAGTCGTCCACGCGGAACCGGCCGCGGGCCTCGTAGGCGTAGGCCGACACCGCCAATCGTTCCAAGCGGGGCAGGTCCTCCACCGCCGAGAAGGGAAGCAGGCTGCGGGCGTAGTCGAAAATCACCGGGCCGTAGCCGAGCCGGCCGATTTGCGTCCTCAGGCGGAGGGAAAGCTCGCATCGCGCGGCCGATCGCTCCTCCGGCGACCAGGCGGGGTACGATTCCCAGCCGACGGTCTTGGCCAGCGGAGAATGCGCCACATGGAAGGCGGCCGCCGTATCCCCGGGATGATCCGCCAGTCGCAGCAACGACAGGATGACCCGCACGCCGGGGGCGAGGTCCAACGGGTTGCCGGCCTCCTCGCTGACCGGAATCCCCAGTCGCCGCAGGCCCGTCAACACAGGGGGAATCGCGTTCTTCTTACGAAACAGGACGCCGATTTCGAGATCGGGATGGCGGCGGTGCAGCTCCGCGATGGATTGCACGGCCAAGCTCGATTCCGGCGCGGTCTCGTCCGGCGCGGCGTTCTCGGCTTCGTCGGCGTCTTCGTGGGGGCGGATGCCGGTCGCCGCCGCTTCCTTGCTCATCAGGACGCAGTAGCCGTCCAGCTCGCGCCGGGCCGTGTCGTGCGGCTGGAAGGCGCTTGCGAAGGCCTGTGCCGCTTGCCGCGCAATGTCGCGATCGCCGGAATCGCCGCCCATCTCGAAGACCGCGTTTTGGGGCAAGGTTTGGAACACGCGGTTGACCGTTTCGATGATCACCGGGCTGGAGCGGTAGCTGCGGTCGAGCGGACGGATTTCGATTTCGGGAAGCTCGCGGGGCAGATTCTCGATGATCGCCGGCTCGCTCCCCCGCCAACCGTAGATCGACTGTTTCACGTCCCCCACGCAAAAGATGGTCCCTTCGTGGTCGGCCCGGATGCGTTCCACCAAGGGACGCAGGGCTTCCCATTGGGGCATGGAGGTGTCCTGAAACTCGTCCAGCAGGAGGTGCTCGACGGTGCCGTCCAGGCGAAAGGCCGGCAAGGGGGAAGTCCGCCAGGCGGCGGCCAATCCGTCGCGCACCTGCCGCGTGACGTCGGCGAAGGTCAGCCCGCCCTCCCGCCGCTTCATCGCCTCGTAGCTGTCGCGAAACTCGTTCAGCAGGCGGAAGATCGCCGCGGTCTGCCGGCGGATACGGTTGCGCAGGACGGCTTGCGCGTGGGCGATCAGCGGTTCGTACACCGCTTCCATCTCGGGGGCCAGGGGCATGCGATAATAGGTGCCCGCGCCGGAGGCAATCGCTTTGGCGATGCCGGCGGCCAGGAACTTCTCCCAATCTCCCGCCCGAGCGCGATCGGCGTCGGCTTCCAGCGCCTTGGCGACGCGCCCGTCGGTGTTCGCGCCCATTTCTTTCTCGTAGCGGTCGTGGAGCTTGTCCACGGCCTGGATGGCGGCCTGCAACTCCTGCGGAGTAAGCTCGGGGGCCTCGGGGAGGGCCGACCATGCGGCCTCTTCCGATTCCAGGAAAACCAGATCGTAGAGTTGATACACCAGTTCCAGCAATTGATCGGTCACGGAGCGGGCGGCGTGTCCCTTGGTCAGAAGCCGCATCCATTCGGCGGCCTTGGAGCTTTTCTCGCGGGCCAGCATGTCCGCGATCGCCCGCAGACGCAGCCGCCGATCCGCCTCCTCATCCAAGATCGTCCAGGTCCAGGGCAGGTCCAATTCCAGGCGGAATCGCTGGGCCGCACGCACGAAAAAGCTGTCCAGCGTGCAGATGTTGATCCGATCCAAGCGATCCACCAAGGCCCGCAACCGCGCGAAACAGTCGTTCGGTCCCAAGGTCATGTCGACGGCCTGGGCCAGTGATCGGGCCTGATCGGGGCGCTCGGCCGCTTCGAGCAGCCGGGCGAGGAGACGGTCGAGGATCTCGCGCGCGGCCTTGCGACTGAACGTGGCGGCCAAGATGCTCTCCACCGGCCGGCCCGTCAAAAGCAGCCGGGCCAAGCCGTGGATCAACTGGTACGTCTTCCCGGAACCCGCCGAAGCGCGAATCAGCAACTGCCGGGGGTAGCCCGGGCTGGTGGAATTGTTCATGCCGCCGCTTCCTCTCTGCTTCTTTGTGCGATGGGATTTCTTTCTTGGGCCGCCGGTTCGCACCACTGTGAACCGCCGCCAGGATGCCGATGCGACCGCGCCGTGCAAGCGGCTCCGCCCTTCCCGCGACGGCCGCGGCGACTACCGAGCCTTGCCGATGATCCGATCCAGTTCCTCGAAGCCGGGCGGCGGGGGATCGGCGGGCGGCCAATACCGACCGCGGCACACCCAGCGGACCACCTCTCGGGCAGCCTCCACGGCGTGATCCCGTTCCTCGCCGCTCCAGTCCGCGTATTCCGGCTTCGTCTTGCTTGTATCCTTGGGCAAGAGGAAATAGCCGAGCCGGACCGTCGGCGCGGCCCGCACGTCGGAATCTCCTCGGCCCTGCTCCGACAAAAAGTCTTGAACCAGGAATTCGTAAAGCGGCAATTGCAAATCGACCCAGCGTTTGGCGACCTCGCCCGGATGCACGATCTTTTCCCAGAGCGCCTCCGGCAAATGCGGCGGCCGCTGCGGGTCGCGCAGGCGTTTGCGATGCGTCTCTTCCGGCCCCGCCCCGGCGTCGCTCAGCTTGTAGTCCAGAATCGCGTACGTGTTGCTTTCGGGGTGATAGTCGATGCGGTCGATGCGGCCGACGATGCGGACCTCGAAGTCGTCGATGCGGAAGGAGCGAGACACGGGATACTCGCAGGCGAGGATCCGCCAGCCCTGCCCCGCTCGTTCCGCTTGTTGCCGGGCGAACGCCGCCAGCCGCTGCTTGAGCTGCTCGATTTGCACGGCGACGGCGGGCTTGGGCCGCGGGCCGAACCGCGCCTCGGCCACGCCGTCCAAGCGCGCCGCCAAATAGCGTGCCACGGCCTCCGCGTCGTCCGAGTCCTTCCGCGCGGATCGTCCGAAATCGCTCAACACTTGGTGCGCCAAGGTGCCGAAGTCCATCGCCGAAAGCTCCTCGACGTCGTCGGAACAAGCCTCCAAGCCGAGGCGGTGGCGAAGATAGTAGCGATAGGGACAAGCCAAGTAGTCGCGGAACTCGGTCACGCGCATATCGGCGGGCGGGGGCAAGTCTTCCGGGAGGGGCGG
>Ga0067045_1003294_pt1 | contig 24069 bp, 24 predicted proteins | sample TerdegcTABiofilm_FD_59184 | JGI IMG/M metagenome (GOLD analysis project Ga0067045, IMG submission 59184) | Combined Assembly of (Gp0054472, Gp0054536) Wastewater bioreactor microbial communities from Singapore -Terephthalate degrading... | reverse complement strand
GCTACATTTAACGGAATACTCAAAGCCTTTCTCATTCCCCCCATTCTTACTTTAGGGAGATACTACCACAACTACAATTGGCCACGCAATATGAGCAATTATATGGCATTAATGCCGGGTAGAGACANTATACATAGTAAAAGAAATTGATGGTAAAACTGCTGTCTGCGAAAACAAGATTACATCTGAGATAACGACCATGCCTGTATGTGAGCTTGTTTCTGTAGCACAGTTCGGTGACCCGATTTTTCCTTCACTCGAACCCATTGCTAAAGTGGAAAATGCGCCGAATGACAGCCTCTGGCACACGATTATTGAAGCGGATAACTACCACGCCCTTCAGCTTTTGGAATACCTGTATGAGGGAAAAGTAGATTGCATATACATTGACCCGCCTTATAACACTGGGGCAAGGGATTGGAAATACAATAACGACTATGTGGACTCAAATGATGCTTACAGGCATAGCAAGTGGCTTTCTATGATGAAGAAGCGCCTGAAGCTTGCCCACAGGATTCTTAATCCGCAAACTGGCGTTCTTATTGTGACGATTGACGAACACGAAGTTCATCATTTAAGAACATTGTTAGAAGAGGTTTTCCCCGAAGCTCACATTCAGATGGTAACTGACGTGATTAATTATAAAGGCGTATCACAGGGTCATTTCGCTCGAGTTGAGGAGTATATTATTTATGTTTTTATGCCAATGGCAAATATCTCAAGTTGGTACGATAGAATGCTTGGCGAAAGCGATGCTTTTTCAAAAAAGGTAACATGGGCATCTTTGCTTAGACGAGGTAGCGATTCATATAGGCAAGATTCACCTAATTTATACTACCCAATATTAATTGATGAAGAAAATAGCCGTGTTGTCAAGGCTGGGGATGTTTTACCATTAGGAGAACATCCTGATTACGATGCTACTATAGATGGATATAAAGCAGCATGGCCCGTTCGAACTGATTTATCTGAAGGTCGATGGTCAATGAGCAATGACACTTTAAATCAAATGATAGAGCTTGGATATGTTTCTGTTGGAAAATTCGATGCCAAGCGAAAAACATGGCCTATTAAATATTTGTTTAAGAAGCAACGAGAACAGATTGAACGTGGAGAGATAATCATAACTGGACGTAATAATGTTACTGGAGCCGTTGATGTGGAATATGCTGGAGAGATAAATCAGCTCGTCCGAACTGTTTGGTACCGAAATTCTCATAATGCGGGAACATATGGGACTGACATGATTACAAGCTTACTCAATAAACCTAATACATTTTCTTTCCCCAAATCGCTTTATGCGGTACATGATGCGCTTGGTGTGGTTGTTAAAGATAATCCTAATGCTCTCATTGTTGACTTCTTTGCAGGAAGTGGTACGACACTTCACGCTGTGAATCTGTTGAATGCCGAAGATGGCGGCAAGCGGCGGTGCATTCTTGTTACAAACAATGAGGTTTCAGAGGCTGAAGCGAAAGAGCTGAAAGCGGCAGGTTATCAACCTGGCGATCCCGAATGGGAAAAGCATGGCATTTGCCGCTCGGTCACATGGCCACGTACGGAGTACAGTATTCTCGGTAAGCGCGCCGATGGCACGGTGCTGACAGGCGAATACTTCACAAGCCAGACAACGACAAAAGAAGTTAACCGCTCTTTCTATCAGCTTGGTTTTGTTGAAAACCCTGCTGCGCTTGTACCTGCTGGCAAAAAGCAAATAGTGGCACTTATTGGAAAGGACAAGCTGCCGCAGTCGCTTGTGAAAGCTGACAGCCGTTTCATTGTGTCGGAGAAGCATAAGGTTTCGGTGTTGTTCGATCCGGAGGCCGCTGATGAATGGCTGGCCGCTCTTGAAGATCAGGAACATATTACCGATTTCTACATTGTTGCGAAAGACAGCAAAACATATAACCGGATTAAACAAAGGGTTGTGGATCTTCTTGGCACAATTACGGTGACAGAACCGCTAAAGCGCCCGATGAGCGAAGGCTTCGCCACCAACGTGGAGTATTTCAAATTAGGCTTTCTTGATAAAAACAGCGTGTCACTCGGACAGCAATTTATCGAGATACTTCCCCTGCTGTGGCTGAAAGCCGGCGCCATTGGCAAACGGCCCGAATTGGACGGCGAGGAACTGCCGGATATGCTGATTCTGCCACAGAATTCTTTTGCGGTTCTCCTGGATGAAGACTGCTACGGAAAATTTACCGAGGCCTTGCAGGAGGCAGATAGCATTGGCACGGTCTATTTCGTCACGAACTCCGAAGAAGCGTTTAGGGAAATGTCGGATGGTATAGGAATAAAACGAACCTATCAGTTATACCGAGACTATATCGATAACTTTGTAATCGGGAGCAGGAGGAATAACCTATGAGAGCGACATTATTTCCATTTCAAGAAACGGCACTTGTCGAATTGCACGAAAAGATACAGAAAGCTCATGCCTATTGGAGCGAAAAGGATCCGCAGGTTATCTCATTCACTGCTCCTACAGGCGCAGGCAAAACTATCATCATGACTGCATTATTTGAAGATATTATTTTCGGTCATGCATACGGCGTAGCGGAACCGGACTCTGTTTTTGTTTGGCTTTCGGATATGCCGGAACTTAATGAGCAGACTCGGCTGAAAATCGAAAGCAAGTCCGATAAGTTTCGTGCGCGGGATATTCGTGTTATTGACTCAACTTTTGACGCAGAGTATTTCGCTCCCGGCGGTATTTATTTTTTAAACACACAAAAGCTCGGCTCGGACAAGCTACTTACCCAGAAATCCAATCTGCGTGAGTATACGATTTGGGAAACGCTTGCAAACACCGCAAGGCGTCAGCCGAAATCTTTCTATGTCGTAATTGATGAGGCACATAGGGGTACCTTTACATCCGTACAAGCCGAGGATAAGGCGCAATCCATTATGCAAAAATTCATCAAGGGCAGTAAAGAAGATGGGCTGCCCATTATGCCGCTTGTTATCGGAGTAACCGCAACGCCGCAACGGTTCCAGAAACTTGTGGCTGATACGACGTCTACCATACAAAAGGTAGTTGTTCCCCCGGAAGAAGTGCGGAAATCCGGTTTGCTTAAGGATCGGATTATTATCCATTTCCCCGATATTGCAATCGGCGCCGATATGACAATGTTCAAAGAGGCTGTTGCCAACTGGAAGAAAAAGTGTGAACGATGGGCTGCTTACTGTGATCGCGAGGAAATCAAGAAGCCTGTCCGTCCTATTTTTGTTGTTCAGGTTGAGGACGGAAACGAGCGCGAAATTACGCAAACGGATTTGGATTCCTGTATAGCCGTTCTGGAGGAATCCCTCGGACGCAAACTGCAAGCTGGAGAAGTTGTTCATACGTTTGACAGGCATGAAATCATAAAAAGGCATGGGTTGGATATCCGCAAAGTGGATGCTTCCCGAATTGAGGAAGATGAAAATATAAAGGTCGTCTTTTTTAAGATGAATTTATCCACCGGATGGGATTGCCCGCGTGCCGAAACAATGATGTCGTTCCGCCATGCCAGTGACTATACTTATATCGCTCAATTGCTTGGACGTATGATACGTACTCCGCTTGCCCACAGAGTGGACTCTGATGCCGAACTGAACAATGTTGGTTTGTTTTTGCCGTTTTTCGATGAAAAAACAGTTAAATTGGTGGAGCAGGCCTTACAAGACAGTGAGGCGATTGTTCCTGCCGAAACCGGTTCGCATAAGGAACTCATCACATTAAAACGCAACCCGGAATTTGCCGATGTGTTCAGCGACATGGATTTGATAACTTATCGCATAGATTCGGCACGTAAGCAACCGGCGCTGCGCAGGTTGATTGCACTTGCTCGCGCACTAACGCAAGACATGATTGCGCCTGAAGCACGCAAAAGCACATTGAAAAAGGTACTGGACGAGTTTGAAAAAGAAATCGCCCTATTAAAGGAAAGCGGTAAATTTAACGAGATTTCAAAGGCTGTTACCGGATTGGCGTTAAGAACACTAACGATAGATTACGGGAGCAGCACTTCCGGAAACTCAGGCAACGCTACCGAAATCGTGGAACTCTCGGAGTTTGATATTAACAACCTGTTTGAGCGGGCAGGCAAAATACTCGGAGAAGGCCTGCACAAGGAATATTGGGTGCGGCACGCTACCGATGATGCCAGAAACGTAAAAACAGAGATTATTGTTTTGACAAGTGATAATACGGCTATGGAACGGCTCGAAATCTTTGCTGAAAGACAATTTAACGATTTATATGATACCTATAAGACATCGTTCCGCAAATTGAAAGAAGAGCGCAAGGATACCTATAAGAAATTGGCTCAATCTTCAATGACGCCAATTGCCCTTGACTGGGAGCTGCCGCCATCCATTGATTTTTTAATTGGCCAAGATGCAGTGGTTATGGAAAAGCATCTTTATATTCCGGCTGATGGCGGCGATTTTAGAGTAAGTCTCAACGATTGGGAATTGGGTGTTGTCAAGGAAGAAATGAAGGATGAAAAGGGCGCTGTGGCATGGCTTCGAAACCTTGACCGCAAAAGATGGTCGTTAGAAATTCCATATGAATCGGACGGAGTTATGACTTCTATGTTTCCGGACTTGATTATTGTTCGAGCCGATGCGCATGGGTATGTTTTTGATGTGCTTGAGCCTCACGACCCCAGCCGCAAGGATAACTATCCGAAAGCGGTCGGTTTGGCGAAGTTCGCTGAGAAACACGGAGATCATTTTGGACGCATCCAGTTAATCCGTAAGGCAAAAGGTGCGGACAAGCGAGACCATTTCTATCGCTTGGATATGGGAAAGCTAAGCGTGAGGAATAGGGTGCGCGGTGTGACATCAAACGCCGAACTCGACAGAATATTTGATGAAGAAGCGGTGACTGAAGGATAACACGGTAAACCATGTTTAAACAACAGGAGGATGTAACCATGGCTTTTCAAACTGCATTGACAATCAAGGAAACGATTGCCAATATTCATAGCAAAAAATACTTACTCCCGTCTATTCAACGGGAGTTTGTCTGGGATGTAGACCAAATAACCCAATTGTTTGACAGCCTTATGCTTGGCTATCCTATAGGCTCATTCCTATTCTGGGAGGTTGGCGCGGCAAACGTAAAGGAGTTTGTTTTTTATGAATTCCTACGTAATTATCACGAACGGGATTGTAGACACAACCCGAAAGCAAGCATTGTTGGTAGCGAAACTGTCACGGCTATCCTTGACGGGCAACAACGCTTAACGTCGCTGTATGTAGGGTTAATGGGTTCGTATGCATATAAAAAACCGTATATGAGGTATGACAATCCAAAAGCATATCCTGTGCGAAAACTTTATCTGAACTTACTGAAAAAATCGGATAATGATGACTGGTTTTATGACTTTGCGTTTCTTACAGCTGATGAGTGTAAGAATGATGATAACCACTACTGGTTTTCTGTTGGAGACATATTGGATTTTGACAAACTATCCGATGCGATGAAATACCTCCAGAAAGTCAACAGTTATCTTGTCAAAATTGGGCAAGGCTCATATGACGAAGATAAAGCCGAGTTTGCTACCGAAACACTTAGCAAACTGTGGCAAGCAATTCACGCCGATGGAACCATTAGCTATTATCTTGAAAAGAGCGACAAACTGGATAAAGTCCTCAATATCTTTATTCGTGTGAATAGTGGGGGCACACCGCTCAGTTATTCCGATCTTCTTCTTTCCATTGCTTCCGCACAATGGGATGACTTGGACGCTCGCGAGGAAATCCACAGCGCAGTTGACGAGATAAACGCGATCGGCAGAGGCTTTAATGTCAATAAGGATTTTATACTCAAAGCTTGTTTGGTTCTTTGCGATTTTCCTGATATAGCATTCAAAATCGATAACTTCAACCACACAAACATGATGAAGATACAGTCCGAATGGTCAAACATTATGTCTGCCCTGCACGAAGCGGTAACCCTTGTAGCCAGATTAGGGTTTAATAGGGATAATCTCACATCAAACAACCTGTTCATACCTATTGCCTATTACATTAAGCACATCGGTCTGCCGACGAACTTCGCAGCATCGCCCAAAAATGCTGATAACATAAGGATAATTAAAAAGTGGCTTGTAAGAGCAATGCTGAAGCGCGTGTTCAGTTTCCAGCCAGACGGCGTTCTGCGTCCTGTCAGAGATATAATTGCCAAGAGCGATAGTTCTGTCTTTCCTCTTAAGCAAATTGTCGAGCGTTTCAAAGGCACAAACAGAACACACGAATTTACTGACGCTGACATCGACAATCTGCTGTATCTTAAATATGGACAGGGCGATACTCTGACTGTAATGTCGATTCTTTATCCGTGGGCAGATTTGCATAATCTATTTCATATTGATCACATTTTCCCAAAGTCTGAGTTCACAGAACGTAAACTTCGCAAGATGGGGATTCCTTCAGAAAGAATCACGGATTTCTTGGAAAACTTTAATTACATAGGCAACCTTCAATTACTTGAAGGATTGGATAATACATCAAAAAACAATAAGGATTTCAAGAAGTGGTTTGAGGATAATTTGCCTACGGAAGCGGCAAAAAGTGCATATAGGCAAAAACATCTACTACCTGATGGTGTAGATCTTGCATTTACAAACTTCCCAGAGTTTTTAGAAGCTCGCGAAGCTTTAATAATAGATAGGTTAAAAAAGGAGCTGCAGGGATAGTACTGGCCTGACCCCGTATAATGTACACGAATTTGGAGTTAGGAAGAGATATGATAAGAAAATAAAGGAATATCGCTAATAATAAAAGCGCTACAGGAGGGGTGCTGATGCCATTTACTATTGTCCGTCAGGACATCACAAAAATGAAAGTTGATGCTATCGTCAATGCCGCAAATACTGAATTGCAGATGGGCGGCGGTGTTTGCGGAGCTATCTTTAAAGCTGCGGGAGCAACACAGCTTCAAGCTGCCTGTGATAAGCTGGCGCCGATCAAGACGGGAGAGGCGGTCATCACACCTGGCTTTAACCTGCCGGCGAAGTATGTCATCCATGCTGCGGGGCCTGTGTTCCGTGGCGGGAAAAGTGGAGAAGAGGAACAATTACGCTCCTGCTATTTGAACAGTCTTAAACGAGCCATGGAAAACAACTGCAGGAGCATTGCTTTTCCGCTGATTTCAAGCGGTATTTACGGTTATCCGAAGGATGAAGCTTTGCGCGTTGCCACTACCGCAATTCAAGATTTTCTTGAAGAGCATGACTTGGAGATATACCTCGCTGTGTTTGACAAAGCGGCGTTTGCAGTCAGCAAGAAGCTGCTCAGCGAAGTCGAAAGCTACATAGACGAATATTATGTAAAGGAGCATGAAGATAGGCAGCGCGGACGAAAACTGCTTGACATTGAATTTGAAGCACTGAACGCTCCAGCCCTTGATGAATCAAAGGCTGCTGTTCCTATAGCAGGGCTTGATGATTTAATTGGTAATCTTGATGAATCCTTTTCCCAGACGCTCCTGAGATTGATTGACGCCAAAGGCAAGACGGATGTGGAAGTTTATAAACGCGCCAACCTTGACCGAAAGCTGTTTTCCAAAATCAGAACCGGAAAAGGTTATACACCCAGCAAACGCACGGCTATTGCTCTTGCTGTGGCCTTGGAACTTAACCTTAGGGAAACGGAGGATCTGTTGAGACGAGCAGGCTATACCCTGTCCCATAGCTATAAATTCGATGTCATCGTTGAGTATTTTATTATTAATGGAAAATACGACATCTTTGAGATTAATGAGGTGCTGTTTCAATATGACCAGCCGCTGTTGGGAGGGTAAGTTATATAATTGAGCATCTTGGCAAAATCAGCAATAAGACGATCCTATGGAGGTGAATTCACTTGGAAAAGGAGCTTTGCAAGAAATGCGGCGTAGAATTACCCGAAGGTCGGAAGGACAAGTTGTGCGAAGAGTGCAGGGAGAAAAGAAAAGGCTTCATCAAGAAAGTGCTTATCGGCTTTGGTGTGTTTAGCGCCGCCGCAGTTGCCGCTGTACTGGCAAGCTCTACGAGCAGTGATGATAACGACTACGAGTATGGCGATGACCACACGGGTGATGATAATGGCACGGCTAAACAACATCCGCTCTTGCCAGCAAAATCGTTTCTTTGGCTTTACGACCACTGGGGAGAAGATGCAGCACAAGAAGTACTGGACAAAGTACAGAATGGCGAAATGAGTGTTGAACACGTGGAAACGTGTATTAATCGTCCCGACATTGACCCGAAAGACTGGGCAGATTTTGAAGATGGATGGCGTCCTTCTGGGTGGTAAACGATTAGGGCAATTTTTGAGGAGGAAAACATAAATGGCAAATTCTAAGATACCAGCCGCCACTACAATTCCGCTTTTGCCGTTAAATGGGGAAGAATTTTATGCAATCGTCATTCAAGAAGAAAGGAATGCAAAAAAATGGAATACTATGTGGCTGTTCCGTAAAGGCTGTGGAGTTGCTCATTTTTGCACTGAAAAAATCGCAGACAAAGATGATTCTACTATGACAGTAGACGGCATCAAAGCGTTAGATGAAATGGGTCAATTTGACGAGAACAAAGAAATGCTTGCAGAAGTGGTCGAGTAAATATCGCTTGTGAATTTGTCGCTTTCGAAGCGACCACTCGCCCCGCTGGAACTGTTATCCTTAAGTCATCAACAAAACTTAAGGAGGACATGGCAATGAAAAAGGGATTAACAGAGCTGGTTTTTATACTGGACAAAAGCGGCTCAATGAGTGGCTTGGAAAGCGACACAATCGGCGGCTATAATTCCATGCTTGAAAAGCAAAAGGCGGTTGAGGGTGAATGCCGCATTACTACGGTGTTATTTGACAATAACTACGAACTGCTTCATGACCGCATTGATATTAGGGCTGTCAACCCAATCACGGAGAAGGAGTATCAGGTGGGCGGCTCCACAGCGCTTCTTGACGCCATCGGCAGGACGATTCATAAAATCGGCAACGCACAAAAGAACACCGCCGACGACTATCGTGCTGAAAAGGTGATGTTCGTAATTATTACCGACGGCGAGGAAAACGCAAGCCGCGAATATTCCGCCGATAAGATAAAGGCACAGATTGAGCGGCAAAAGACAAAATACGGCTGGGAGTTTATCTTTCTCGGTGCAAACATCGACGCCGTACAGACTGCGGGGCGGTTCGGAATTGCCCCGGACAGAGCTGTTGACTATCTTGCGGACAGCGCGGGAACGGAGCTGAACTTCAAGGTGATGAGCGCGGCGGTAGCGACATTCCGTGAGGCAGGCACGGTGGATGAGGCCTGTTTTGACGAAATCCGCAAAGATGTAAAGCGCAGAGGAGGCCGGAAATAATGCTTGGAGCAATTATCGGCGACATTATAGGCTCGGTCTATGAATGGAATAACATCAAAACAAAGGACTTCCCGCTTTTTCGTGACGATTGCTTTTTCACAGACGATACGGTTATGACCGTGGCCATCGCAGAAGCAATCAAAAAAGGCGGCAAGTCCGATGATTTCATAGATGAAATGAAAAAATGGGGCCGCCTGTACCCTGACGCAGGATATGGCGGCCGGTTTGGCAGTTGGCTCTTTTCCCAAAGCCGTAAGCCTTACAATAGTTGGGGCAATGGCTCAGCGATGAGAGTATCTCCTTGCGGCTGGGTCGTACCCCTTCAACAGTTTATCCGTGAGGGCTTCGATGAAGTAAGGAACATTGCCAAGCGTGCAGCTCAAGTTACCCATAACCATCCGGAGGGTATAAAAGGTGCGCAGGCTGTTGCTCTCTCGATCTTCTTTATGCGTCATGGTGCGTTTCACCAAGAGATAAATCTATACAAGGGCTATCTCAAACGTGATATTGAAGCGTGGTTTGGTTATGATCTTGACAGGACACTTGATGAAATCCGACCAACCTATCGTTTCAACGAAAGCTGTCAAGAAACCGTGCCGGAAGCGATAATTGCCTTTCTTGAAAGTACGAGCTTTGAGGATGCCATTCGCAATGCAATCTCCCTCGGCGGTGACAGCGATACGCTTGCTGCAATAACCGGCAGCATTGCCGAAGCGGCCTACGGTGTGCCAGAGGATATAAAGGATACGGCAATGAATTATCTTGACGCGCCATTACGTGAAGCCTGTGAGCGGTGGACATCCTGAAACGGGCTGCTGACAATAATGGGCTGTATGCTCCCGCCGGATGGAGTATACAGCTTGTTTTGCTATCTTCGCGCAAAATTTTCCTTTAAAGTGCCTGCGGCAGTCATACCATTGCACTGTGCCTGTTCGGTATGATTTCTAATAATAACATCGTTATAGGAAATACAATTCCTTCCGCTTTTTTTAGCATGGTATAAAGCTATGTCTGCACGGTTATAAAACTCTTTTAGCGAATCGCCTATCTGCGGTGTACCCGTTTCGATTCCTATGCTTACAGATAAGCATTTATAAGAGCCTGAACATGCCTTAACCTTCAAACTGGAAAGTGATGAAAGGAGATTCTGTGCCATTTCTACAATATGGTCGTTATCTATATCCTGAAGGAAAATTAAGAACTCATCCCCGCCGATTCGGCCTATAATATCGGTTTCTCTTTTAAAACATATTTTCATGCTGTGCGCAATTTGTTTTAGAATGTCATCGCCTTTCAAATGACCCAATGTGTCATTGTAGCTTTTGAAATAATCAATATCTATTAATAGAAAACCGACATTCTTTTTTTTGCGTTTGCAGAATGCCCAAGCCGTAGAAAGCGCTTGTTCCAGACCGTTTCGGTTAAGAAGCTGCGTCAAACTATCCGTAGTTGCTTCAATTTCCAGATGGCTCAGCGTCTCAATTTCATTTATAGCTGCCTGAATAAAATTGTGGGCAATCTTTCTGGAGACCCCAAGTACACATGTATTGATCAAAATAAGAATGATAAATGACTCAGGATGTATTTGTTTGTAAACGAACTGCACGGTTACGATGGTTGTTGCCCCAAAAAACAGCAGCACTGCATTCCTGCCCGGAAGAACGAACAGTAAAGAAGATAAAATAAGGAGTGCAGAACAAAGCACCGCAAATCGAGTGGGCAGAGCCTCATTCCCAAGCGATGGAAACAACAGCAGAATTGCTGTTATTATGGCGATAGGAATGGCTATGCCGATTCTCTGCCTATTGTAGTTTTTAATTTTATTTTTGACTTGTTTTTTATTAAAATTTTTGTTATCTACCATGATCTACCCCGAAACAAAATGTGTATCTTTTTATTTTATGGCTTTTAAGAATTGCGACTTTGTGGCAAGTTGATATCATTTTCTATACCAAGCTGTGCGCGATATTGCAGGTGTTCCTGCTCCAGCCGCTTCCATTCTTCATCTACTGTCTCAAATTCAGACAAGGCTTGCATCATTTGAGGTGAGTCATAGGGAACTTTTTTCTCTACCAGCTGATGTAGCTTATTTCTGCGCTTTTCCACTGTCAGACCCAAAGTATAAAGTCTCCCTGCCTGCTTAATCAGTTTTGCTTTCTCTTTTGTCGTCATCTCTATCCCCTTGTAATGTAGCGTTATAATTATTTATGTATCATTATAGGCTACAAACAGGATAAAAGCAAGACAATCAGGACAAGAAAAGGAGCCTCTTTTCAGAGACTCCCGTTCATTTGCTTGTTGATTCCTATTCCTTTGTAGTGGTGTGCCGGATCATTACCTCCACCATTTCATTGATCATATCAATCTGGTCTGGTTCCAAATGCTTTAGCTGCTTGCCGAGCTGCTCCACGCTGTCAGGTATAACAGGGTGCTCCAGAAGATCTCCCAGCAGATAATCTGCCGAAGTCCCCAGTACGTTGCATATCTTCAGAAAAAGAGAAAAGCTGGGCAGGCTGCCGCCGCTTTCGATTCTGCGGATATGCACTGCATTCACTCCACACAGTTCCGATAGCTGTTCAGAGGTTAAGCCCTTGCTTTTTCGCAATTGGTTGATCCTTTTTCCCAATGCCTGCCGCATTCAATTCTCACCTCTCTTTTGTAACATCAAAATTTTATTTGTATATTCTTAGTCTACAAAAATAGTGTTTCCATAAATAGCGCCCACTATGTTACATAAAAACATATAAAGATACACTTTCTTCTTTTTCTGTAATGATCTTTTTCTTAGAGTGAGAGGTTCTGGTGGGTCCACAGTGAACCCCACCTCGGTTCAGCGAAAGAACAGAATATCCCCTTGGCGGGAAATTCGTTGTTTCGCTATACCAAAGGCTGCTATTTTATTAAAAATCGGTTGGATGTATTGCTGCCATTCTCACGGAAGCGTGCTTCTTTTTCAATCAGCCCGGCTTTGATCAGATCATGCAGAGCACGCTTGACAGTACTGCGGGAAAGCTGCAAATCTGAGGCAATAGTCCTTACTGCAGGCCAGCAGTCCGAGCCTTTTCCGGCACGGTCACAGAGGTATATATAAACTGTCCTCGCCTGATGTGGAAGCTCATCTGGCGAGGCTGTGTAAATGTGGTTAAAGTAACTCATGGGAACCTCCTTTACGTTTTGAGGATGGAGCGGCGGCGTATTGTGCTTTCAGAAGGTTCTGCCACCGGCGTATGAAGGGTACCTGTTCCGGCTGGCGGTTCTAATATTTCTCCGGTTTCTTCATCCACCGTAAAACAGGCTGTGTGCTTACGGACGATATTTTCCTCCAGCGTCTGCTTGTCGGCATATACCACCTTTCGGTACGCCTTTTCTTCTATGGTATAATCCTCACCGAAACGGATTCCCCAATCACGAAACAGCCGCAGTTTAGTCCGCATGGGATGGGTACCGGTTTTCATGACCACAAAATTCCCTTTGGGAATAGATTTCAGTTCATCCGGCGTCATCAGCGGACGCTCAATCATTTGCAGGGACTGGCTGGGATCATTCTTGCCCCGGCTGACGGAGCCGCTCATGACGGTTCTGGAGCCCATTGCCTTGCTCAGCACTTCGGCGGTCTGGCTGTTGGGAGCGAAACCACCAAAGATGGTATCCTGGCAGTTATCTACGATGATTTCCGAACCCTCCTTGCCATAATTTTTTTCAAGCTGACCGAAGGACTGGATAATTGGCACCATAGAAAGGCGGCGGGAACGGCTAGCTGAAAAAATCAGCTCCAGCGACTCGATGGCCGGGAGCGTTCCAAGTTCGTCACAATAGAATATCACGCGGTTTTTCAGCTTCCCGCCGTTTTCATCCGCAACCGCAAGAATTTCTCGGTAGAGCTGCTGAATCATAAGCGATACCATAAAATATTTGGTCAGATCTTCTTCCGGAAGGACGATAAAAAGTGCGGACTTTTCATTACAGAATTTCTCCGCATCAATGGCTGTTTCAAAACAAAGGATTTGCTCCATTTCACTGTCAAGAAATGAGTTGAGCCGGGAAAGTACGGTAGAGAGCACCGATGCCATGGCCTGTTCCGCAGAGTTGAGGGCGGCGCCTGCAAACCAGCGGGCTTTGTGATTTGATGGCAGCTTATCCATGAGGAGCTGAAACTGACTCTTGCCCTTTACCTTGCTTGGGGCAAGCAGATCCTGCACCAGCTTGAACACACTGATGATGTGACGGCAGTCTACCTTTTTACCGTCCATTTCAACCGGCGGCAGATATTCGGCAATCAGGAGAATAACCGAGGACAGGAGTCCCTCGGCGGCATCGTAGAAGAACTGATTTTGTCCGTAATTTTCACCGCTGGCGTTGATAATGGTTTTGGCAATGATTTTTGCGTACTTTTCGGCTTTCGCTTTTGCCACGAGATTTTTTTCATCGGCAAGGTATTGATCCATGTAGGTATTGACCAAATGGAGCATATTGTTGCCGTCTGAACGAGTGGGGTTCCTGAGATCAATAACTGCCACATGATAGCCGTAGCAATCATGGGCAATGACGCCATATTTTCGATAGAGATCCCCTTTGGTATCGGTGGTCAGAAAGCTCATACCGGAAGCGCAGGCATACTCCAGGTTGGGGTATAAAAAGAATGCTGTCTTGCCCACACCGGATGCGCCAATCATAAGGCAGTGGACATCATCGGTATCCACCAGTGCCGTCACTTTGTTCTTCGTTCCCGTGCTGCCAAGGATGATGCCCTGATCCTCTATAGAGGGAAGGCACTGCCCACGCCGCCACAGCTCCGGCCGGAATGGGATATGCCGATAAACGGCTTTGATTTCCTGTTTGGTGGCAAAACGTGCGGTACCGTGCTGGCCGTCGCCTACTGTGCGGGACTTGATTCCGTTTAGGGTGTAGTAATGCGCTAAAAGGGAAAGGCCGCCGATGACGAAAAACATCACGGCGGCCGCTGCAATAAGAATATAGACTTGAGATGGCATGGGATACTCCTTTCGTTTCAATGTATTTAGTGATAGTATTAAAATACATATAAATGAAAGCTGGTACATGTATACGCTTAAGGTTAGTACTCTTTGATTAGGATGGTGATTGCAATATGAACGATAAAGAAATAATTCTATCAAGAATTGCTGAAATAATTAGTCGCCGAGGTTTTTTTAAGCGCAAGAATTCAGAATTTAAAGCTCGATTAAAATGTGTTGGACTTAATGATTTCTATGAAAAATATTCTGATTATCTTGTTCCTTATTGGTACAAAACTGGCTATTCGCAGAAATTCGAGAATCCAAATGAAGAATATGATGTTTTTTTAGGTTTAGATTATATTTTTACGGACTTATATCAAGCGAACAGGCATGATGACATTATCAACTTACTTAAAGAGCTTACTAAATCATTTAATATCCCCTATATTTCCCAATCACTTGAAGATGATTTTGAAGAGTTAGCCAATCTATATGAATTGCTTGGATTACATATTGCAATAGAATATGATAAAGTTATTGTATCTGTGTGCACATCAAGCAACAGCATCAGAGTTAATGAGTTATTTTTCGTTGAGTCTTGGCTCAAAAATTCTCATCCAGAAGTATACGATGCATATGATTCTGCTATTGACGCATACACACATGGGCATGCGGGAATGTGCATCGAGAGTTGCCGAACATGCTTAGTTAGTCTTTTTTCAAAATATAAGGGTACAGAGGCTTTTGCCAAATGGATGAGAGGTGCATTTAATACAACTGGGGACAGTGCCAATGCGACAGTCCAAGATTTGTCTAATGCTTTAGAGAGAGATTTGAAAAAATCCGATCTTGCTGATTTCTTCAATGAAAATAGCCAAGGGAAACTTACAAAAACAAAAACTAAAACTATTTATATGATTTACTCCATGATGTCTGATTATGGCACCCATAGGAATGAAGCAACGCAGGAAATTCCAACACTTGAAGATGCTTTGTTCTCACTACGATTAACAGATAGTATCTTGTTTTGGGTATACTCGAAAAGGAGATAGGGCCGATGGACATATTCTCCCATCGGCTAATTCTTTCTTATGCCATCCTCATCTCAAATCCACCCTGTTTTTGTTGCGTCATACACACCAAATCATCATTCCAATCTTTCCCCTGGGAGATACGCCGCTCAGATGCATATCCTTTTTCCGCAAGCTGATTTTTCAGCCGCTCGCTTGCCTTGTATCCGGCTTCATCGTTATCCAAGCAAAGCGATACATGGGAAATCTGCGGGCATTGCTCCAGCATCCACAGCATTGCCTGACAGCCGACACCGCAGAGAGCTACATAGCTATGCCGCTGCCAGTTCTTTGGATAAAGCGTAATGTAGGACAGCATATCCACCGGCGCTTCAAAGACGTATAAGTCATCGCTTTTTCCAATCCAGTGAAAGCTGTACCGTGGATCGCTGCCATCCACATTTCCTTTGAAGCCGACGCCCTCGGTATAGAGCCCTCGCTTGTGGGCATGACAAGGAGTTCCGTTTTCATCGTATCCCACGAAAACCGCATTGTGATATTCCTTCATGCCATCCTTGGATCTTTCGCAGCTCTCATACAGGAGCTTTGCCTTGGCAAAGTAATTGACTACTTCACGGTCAATGCACCTGGTTTTTACCAGATAGGCATAGACGCGGCGCATGTCACTGTGGGGCCTCGGAAGCGAAAATGTTTTTTTCGTTTCCTGTATCTTTTGTGAGACAGGACGGTAGGATTCGCCTTGTTCACCGCCCAACAGCATAGTCACGGCTTCGGGAAAAGAGAGCCCATAAAACTGCCGCACAAAGTCAATGGCATACCCGCCTTTCTCTGCGGAGTGATCATACCACTCGTTTCCACGGATGGTGATACTGTGATCGGAAGCCAGCCTTTTATCCCGGCCGCTGGGCAGCAGCTTTTCTCCGTGCCGCTGGAGGAAATCCACAAGGTCCACATTATTGGCACGGCATTTTTGATCATCTGTAAAATGCACATACACGCCCATGGTCGCACCTCCTACCTGTGGCGATTGCCGATTCTATGAAAAAAAGCCGCCCTTTTTACAGGACGGCAATGGTTCTGACGCAAATTTTTCTTGATAAATGTCCGTTTCATTTTATCTTTCTGTTTTTTCACGGTTATCCTCCAATCGATATAATGATTTGCAAGTCCCGGAGCACCTGCTCAAAATCTTTTATTTTTCCAGTAAACCAAATGCCTATAATGACATGGTCTGCTCATGGTCATCCCTCGCATGACCCTGCGCCTGCTTTTTCTCCCGGAGCTTGCGAAGAAGCTTCCGGTCGATCCTCTGTTCCTTCGGTTTCAATGGCGGGGCGTTGTCTGCAAAAATACGGCTCATGTGATGCAGAAGCCGTGTTGCCGCTAGCAGAACGGAAGGGTCTTTGAAATCCTTGATATGGTCAAGGAAAAACTTGGCATAAAGATTGCCCTGCGCTGCCGATAGGGTGAGCCAGCGGACAGCGACATCCTTGTCTTTGGGGACGTCTTTCCCCATCAGATACAGCTTGCCGAGAGTATACTGCGCATACTGATTTCCATGTTCAGCCGCAGCCGTTAGGAATTGCAGCGCAGTCTGTATATCCTTGGGCATATCCTCATCCATGAGATAAATCTTGCCCAGTCGGTATTGTGCAAGCTGGTTTCCCTGATCGGCAGCCTGTTTCAGATACTCCACGCCCTTGGCAGTATCCTTGGAAACATCACTTCCTTTGAGATATACGATACCGAGAGCATATTGTGCAAACGGATTTTTTCTGTCTGCGGCAAAGGTCAGCCAGCGAATGGCGGACTCCACATCCTTCAGAACACCATCACCGCCAAGGTACAACTTGCCCAGCCGGTATGCGGCAAAGATATTTCCGTGCTCTGCGGAAAGCGTATAAAGCCGTACCGTCTCAGCAGCATTCTGTGGAACGTGGTGTCCCTTTTCATAGAGCTTGCCGAGAAAATATGCGGCAAAGGGATTTTTGGCTTCCGCCGCTTTTCTGAGATAGCCAAGGGCTTTTTCCGCCTCCTGCGGCTGCACTTTTTCATCGGAAAGGATAAGTCTCGCAAGCTGGCAGCAGGCAAGAGGATTTCCCGCGGATGCCGTTCTTTCTAATTCTTCCTCTGCCATGTCATAGGAGGGTATCTCCAAATCGTCCTCCGAGTCCGGCAGAGCTGTTTCCATGGATGCCGGTTCCTCAAAGGTTATGCTGCCAATCAGCAGAGCTTCCTGAATGACCATGTTGCGGATAGGCTTGAAATCATTGCAGCGGGAAAGGGGCGGAGGTTCCGATGGAGTTTCTGCGTAGATGGATTCGATCCTGCCTTTGGCTTCATACCACAAGCGATAGGCTTCAGCAACTCGACTGTCCTTGGCAAGCTCATCCACAATTTCATCCACCACGTTTTTAAGATCTGCCTTGAGATAGCCATACTGCTTTTTGCCGCCGACAGTTTGAAGCTTCTCCGCCAGGTATATGAACAGATGTTCTATGCGGTCGTTTTGCAAAACACCGTTTTCCATTTGAGGGATCAGTTCCCGCATGGATTCGGCAGCCTGTTCCTTCAGGATATCCCGGTGCTGGGTCTTTTCTCTGTAGAGCGGAATAAGCTCCTGGCGAAAAATCTCCTTTGCCAGTGAGGACTTCATTTTTTTGATTCCTTGTTTCGTAAGGTAGCCCTCTCTTGGATCGGTGCTATAGCAGATCATGTGGACATGGGGATGATGGGATTCGTTGTGAAAGGCGGCATACCATCTGAGGTGGTCGGGATGGATTTTCAAATTCTCCGCAAGCTCCATTGCCTTTTCCGAAAGGAGAGCCTTCCATGCAAGAGCATTGTCGTATCCCAGCCTTGCCGCATCCTCCCGCCGCAGAGAAATAATGGGCGTCCACACATTTCCGGTATGACAAGATACCTCGTCAGCAATCTGCGATAAGATCAGCGGCTCGTCACCGGCTGTGAACAGACCGTGGCGATCAAGCTTCTCGACGCGGGGGCGGTTTGCGATGTAGTCCAGGTATTTTTCCCGGCCGCTGATTCTATCAAGGTTCTGTTCCAGCGCGATGGTGATGAATTCTGTAGCGTTTCCCCGGTTGGGATTTTCACAGTAGTCTGCATATTCAAATAAATCCTTGGTATCGGGAAACTCCCGGAGGATCTGTGCAATCAAATCTTTTTGCTTCTTGGTGGAGTGCCAAAGCTTATGACCGCTTTCCATCTTTTCTACACCATCGCGGGTGGCAATATATTTTACGAGATTATTCAGATGGGCTGCGGTCTTTTCCCCGCCCTTAAGATAGGGGCATTTGAGAATGATACGGGCCATTATTCTTCATCATCCGGACTGTTCTGGAAATCCACTGCATCCTCCAGCCGGATTTTACCTTTGGTTCGTTTGACTTCGGCAACGCATCGGCCACGAAGCCGGTGCAATTCCTCATCGGTAATCTCCAGCGTAACCGCAAGCAGATGCATCATCATGCTGATTTCCACCGAAAGCCGGAATAGATTATTTGCCACCCGGTTTTCAGTTTTTTGCAATGTGCCCTGTATCGATGCAAGCAATGCCTTGGAAAGATAGGAGGAGATATCCTCCGTTCCAAGGTATCCCATGTAAAAGCTAAGTGCCTTTTCAATAAATTCGCTGCGGCTTTTGCAGTTGTCCTTGCTTAGCCAGCCGTCCAGCCGTTCCATGGTTTCGGGATACAGCCAGACTGCTGTCCGTTCCTTATTGTTTTTCATATACAAGCCTCCGTTTCATGGATGTACACCTGTGGGGTGACCGTCCAAATCCCTTTTGTTTTCTGCTTTTTCTTCAATTTCGACCACTTCGACCGTGACAAATCCGCAATCCGACCACCTCATGGGAATGGGCAAAAAACGCCCAGCACTGCTGGGCGAAGTGAGTGGCGGGAGGGCGCTTGCGACCACCCGCCTTTATCCTGCTCTTTTTTAGACCCAAGGACGGTGCAAGGGCAACGCATATTGTGACCGAATGGCGATAGTCGGGCATCTCCGCACAAAGCCCCCACAATCGGTTTTACTTGGCTTGGCGGGGAACTATGCCACCTATCGCTGAATAAGCCCACACGGGCGGCAACACGGGCGCGTCACATCTGTTGGGCTGTCTGGCTCGTCAGCGGCTCCGGTTCCTCCTGCAGACGGAGGCCGTAATCCTCCAGCGTCAGCCCTTCCTGATGTATGCAGTAGTCCTGCATTTTTTTCAGCAGGATTTCTCTTTCCTGATCGTCCAGCTGGTAGACCAGTTCTTGGCAGGAGCCGTCCCCGCGATTCAGGACGATGTCCAGCGTATCGCATACCTGCCCTTGGCCGATGTCATAATTGGCATAGACATTGATCCAGTCATTGTTCTCCACCGTTTCCACATGGGTTCCGAATACCTCATCTACGTTGAAGAAGGTATCCATATAAAAATTGAGTCTGCCATCCGTTTCCATGATTTCATCGGAAAAGGTGATATCGCTGTCCGTCAGTTTCCGGCTGCCTGCGGTCAGAAACGGACCGGTTGCCTGTTCCATCGAATTTTCTTTCATTCAGATTCCTCCATTGCCGAATTTTCCAAGGCTCGCAGCGCGAACCTCAGAGAGAAAAAAGGGCGGTGCACATTTTTTACACACCGCCGCTGCCTGCTGCTTCAATGCGTTCCCGTACATCAGTGGGAACATGCTTTTCATAGAGAGCCTGAAGCACAGACTCCAGTTCCTCCTGTAATTGTTCGCCTGTCCGGTACTGCCGGAGAGCCTCCAGTTTCTCTGTATTGAACGGAACAGAAATAGTTTCCCTTTTCATAAAATTCCACTCCTTTGGTTGATTTCGAGCAGAAAGTGAGCCGTGTTGGTGCAGACAGCCTGTGTTCTGATAGAAGCATTCAGTAAAAGTGAGCCAACATGGTTACAATTCCTCCAGTGCGTGAATCAGGCTGCCGGGCAGTTCCTTCAGCTGAACAGCCGTATCCGGCGTCAGTGTCTGCGGGACTTCCGCCAGCCGGAGGTTTTGAAGTTCTTCCCGAACAGCTTGCCGAACCAGCTGCTCCAGCCGTTCTGTTTGTGCGGCGGCGAGAATACTGGACACCACAAAGTCGGTGCGCTGGCGGTTGGTCTGTTGCGAAAACAGACGCTCGGCCTCCCGGTGCCTGGGATCGTCCATGTCAAAGGACAGATAGTATCGCTTCCTCATAGGCTTACCCCAGCAGGAGCTTGTACCCGTCCGCATTGGCAAACCGGTTCAGTACAGCCACGGTATTGAGTCCATCCCCGCACAGCCGGGATTCCAAAAGCTCCGCACCGCCACCCACGAACACGGTAGGAAGCCTTAAATCCAAGCCCCGTTCCCGCAGTGCGTTCAGCAGCTCCTTGCAGTAGGCGGACACCTCCTGCTCCACAGCTTCTTCGATTTTCCTGCGGTCAGTATGCTGGATTTTGCCCCGAATAGCATCGGTGATCAGCACATCCGAAAGAAGAATGCCGCTTTTCTGCAGGGCATCCTGAATGCGGCTGTAAAGAATGATCGTGCCCATCCGCAGACTGGCGCAGCTTGCCCTGTCCAGCCTGAAATTGTGGACGGTGAGAACATCCACCGTGTATCCGCCGATGTCAACGAGGGTAATGCTGCGATATTCCTGCAGACGGGGATAGTACCGGCACAGAGCCGCATGTCCCTGAGCGAACACCTTACAGTCTGCAATGCGACAGCGGTAGGCTGCTCCTTCGAACACAAAGGATACATTTTCCCGCAAAAAATATCGCCGAAACGCTTCCTTCTGCGTGCCATAGCTGTCAATGGGAAGCCCCACCCCCAGCATAATATCCGCGTTGGCCACTCCGGAACGCTTCATGGCCTCGGCAATGGCCGGCAGGGTGAGAATAAAGGTATCCTGCTCTCTGGTTTTATCCTGCTGAAAGCGCAGACGGCGTTCCCCGATGGCGTAATAGTTGCCTTCATAATAGAGCTGCAGCTCCGGCGTAATGAATTCCCGGTCGCTGACCGCGAAGCCGGAGGCGTAAAGCATCCCCTCCGAGGATTTGGTATTGTAGTTTCCGTTGTCTATGCCAAGCTTGATCATAGCCGACACCTCCTTGTTCTTTTTCTGCTGTTACATACTCATGCTCATGCCATGCGTTTCCTGCAGAGAGTCCTCCGCAGGTGCGTCGGGCTGATGGGCGGCTGTCTGCGGCTCTGCGAGAGCCTGTTCCCTCTGGCGGCGGTTCTGACGCGCAGGGCGTTCTCTGGCTGCGGGGGCCGCCTGTGTTTCCTGCGATGCGGGAGCCTGCTCCATGCGACTCTCCACATATTCCCGTACTTGGGCCGGAACCGCCTTTTCATAGGTTTTGTCCAGATAATTCTGAAGCTCCTGTTCGATGGTAAGCTCCTTTTTGTCCATGAAGAAGCGGAGTGCCTCCAGCTTCTCCGTAGGGAAGGATAATTTCAGTTCGGTTGTGCTCATACAGATTTCCTCCATTCATGGAAAGATTGGCAGACCTGCCACAGTCAAGGTGACAGGTCTTGTGAAGAACACGTTTACGGCAGATAGTTTCTCGGATTTTTCGCCGAGCCGTTTATCCGTACTTCAAAATGCAGATGGTTTCCGGTGCTTCGCCCGGTGGAACCCACCTTGGCAATGGTTTCTCCGGCCTTGACTGTCTGCCCCTCCCGGACGAGAATTTGTGAGCAGTGCCCGTATAAAGTGACCATGCCATTTCCGTGGTCAATGGTCAGATAATAGCCGTAGCCGGTGCTTCCATAAACCACGGTTTTCACCGTTCCCGCTTTTGCAGAGCGGATGGAAGTACCTTTGGCAGCACCAAGATCAAGACCGGAATGTCCCACCCACTTCCCGGTGAGCGGGTCTGTTCTGCCTCCGAATTCAGAAGTTACCATCGCTCGCCATCCTTTGCCCAGAGGTGAAATAAAGCCGTCGGCAGAGGCTTTTTTCGTTTCGGCATAAGGTCTGGCATATAAAACCTGTTTGTCGGAATCGAACAAATCCCGGTAAACAACCCGCCCTTTGGAGGAAGATGCGTCCACCACCTTACCGTCTCCGGCATAGATTCCCACATGCGTAATGTTCATGAAACGGCCGTTGGGCTTGTGGCTCCAGAACACCAAATCGCCGGGAGCAAGGCTTGATTTGGAAATCGTCAACCCATTGTCCACGCAGTATTTGCCCTGTGCCGCAGCGGTGCCGGGGAGGTTTATCCCCAACTTTTTGTACACCCACTGCACCAGATAGCTGCAGTCAGTATAGCTTCCCTGCCCCCGTTTCTCCTGAGAGTAGGGATCGCCAAGGCGGGAAAGTCCAAGGCGAACTGCTTCAACACCCGTTTCACCGGCAGGCAAATCGGAAAAGAAGCCGTCAAGCTGATCCGGTATCCAGTCCTCCCACATAGCGGAATCGTCACTCTCGATGGGCGCCGCTGTACCGTATAAGGCACGGTAATAGATTTCCGAAGCGTTGGCTTGATCTTCATAGGTGATGGCTTCTCCGAAGAGTGTCCTGATGTTGTTGTAGATAGCAGGCAGAGAGGTAATGGGAACGGCGACAGTGTAGGTTTCTTCCGATGTGGTGCCATCCTCGTTTTCCACGGTGCAGGTGCGTTCCTCATAGGTTACAAAGCAGTCCACATATTTCCGGTATTCCAGCCGGGAGGGGGACTCCGCGCCGAAGAACAGGGAATAAAAAATGGCCTTGACACGGTAAGCGTCAAGGCTGTCGCCGTCCTCCATCTGTGCATTCACGGTGGATATGGCGCTATCGATCAATGTGAAACTGTTTCGCATATCTCCGATGTACTCCCTGTAATTCGCAGGCATACTTCCCGGAATTGTGCCGCCATGAAAACACAGCTCCACGGCCGTGTTGTTGTGATTTGCCGTTCCGGAGAGCAGAGAGCAGATCAGCACAATCGTGAAGATGAGCGGTGACAGGATGGCGGCGATAGTCCAGCCGATGGTTTTTCTTATGCGTTCATCCGAGAGTACGGCAGCGGCGGCCTTGGCTGCAGCCGTAATGGTAGCGGGATCAGCCATGCCGTCACCACCATTTCAGGTCACCAAAACCGAACAGGTTCTGCTGTTCCGGTTCCGGCTCGCTTTCCATGAGCTGCTCGGTGTAATCGATGGCCTGCTCCAGAATAGCGGTGTCAAACCCAGCGGTTTTATAGCCTTCACGGATGGTATTGTAGTAATAGTCGGAGGGATACCCCAGCCGATGCCCCGGCGTCATGACATAGACCATGGCTGAAACCGTTTTGCCGTCCAGGGTCAGTTCCATGGTTTCTTTACCGTAGAATCTGGGGAAGCCTTCGTAAACATCGAGGGCAGCTTCATCTTTCGGAGTGATTTCCCACAGCAAAACAGGAACAGAAGCGCCCTCGCAAGGCTCGATGGTAGCCACCGCTCCATGCCTTCCGCCTCGAAACACAAGGGCATAATCCTTTATCTCAGATGCCCCAAGCACCTTGGCAGTAGGGCATCGTTTCGCCATTTGCGTCAGATTGAGGTTGCTGCCATAGGCAATATATAGTTTATTTTTCATAATAGCTCCTTTACATTGACATAGATAGGCTCTCGGCATTAGATGGGAGGAATCATTAAATCTGGAATAAAGCAACTGGAAATTCTGGCATGCCAGGCTAAAAAGACTGTCCTTTTCACGACATTCCTAAAAATGGGCATGGCAAAGAAGC
>Ga0067045_1029078_pt1 | contig 24086 bp, 23 predicted proteins | sample TerdegcTABiofilm_FD_59184 | JGI IMG/M metagenome (GOLD analysis project Ga0067045, IMG submission 59184) | Combined Assembly of (Gp0054472, Gp0054536) Wastewater bioreactor microbial communities from Singapore -Terephthalate degrading... | reverse complement strand
ACTTAATTATAAATAATAAGGGTAATGATTTTTCAATTACAAATCCTTGGGGAGATATAGATGTTACAGATTGGACAACAACTACAACCACAGATGATACAACTGCTAAAGGTGGAGGAGATGGAGCTTTAGCAGGGAATTATTGGAAGGGTTATGACTGTCGGAGATCATACGTTTTATGTTTACGTGGGTTTAGGTATACCTTGCGATGAGATTCTCAAAATTAAGGATTTACCTTCACAAGATAAGAAAAAACTTAAAGATGCAGGAGCTACTGATAAAGAAATTGCTAACATGATACAAGCAGCAATAGCATGTTGCAAAAGTGGTAATTCTGGTGTAACCATTTATGGTGGTTTATGGGATACCATGAAAACAGGCATTATAATGGATTGTATTTGTGCCGGAAAAGATGATCCTGTAATGCGGTGGATTGTTAGAGGATGGTGGTAGAATCTTAACTATTTATTTTACTAATATTATTATAAATAGGCAGTTAATTTAAAAGGGGAAATTTATTATGAAGAAAAAGTTATTTATTCAAATAATATTGATGATTTGTGTTGTTTTTCTTGTTTTTGTAATTTCTTTTAAATTTTCTTCTATTAACGAAAATCGAAAATTAGGCTTTTTTGAAATGCCGTTTGTAAATGAAGTAAATAAAAAGACTCCTAACTTCTTGTTGTCAGTTATTGCTAATGGAGAAGATATGGAACTCAAAGATAAAATAAAACTTAACGACATATTAAATAGGAATGATGTAAAAGTTGTCATGCTTTATTTCTTTGCTAGTTGGCGCGATCCCTCTACATTTGGTTTAAAATCAATTGCAAAAATTTATGATGAATATAGAAATAAAGGGTTAATAGTACTATTAATTGCTTCTGATAGTGAAGAAAATCTTAGAAAAATTGCAGTAAAACCTATTGACAGCATACTAAAACTCTTGAAAGAGCAAAATATTAAAATTCCTGTGTGTTGGGACAAAAATGTAATTTGAAACGTTTTTTTGGCTCTTCAATTCCTCGAACAATTATAATTGACAAAAATAAAGTAATACGTTGGAGCATAGTTGGAGCATCTACTGATATGTACATAAAGATTAAGGAATTAGTTGTAAGTGAATTATATTAAATTATACAAACTTTAATGATTTACTATTTCTTAGATACTAATGGTAGAATATTATTATTGAAGAAGGAAAAATCAGAAGGAAGAAAAAGAAAATAATTAAAAAGAAATAAAAACAACGGCAAGAAATCCTGTGAGACATAATAAAGAGGCTTAATAATTTTCTGTTCTCAATGCGAGAGCTTCTTAATAAGAATATCTATTATTTCTGAGGGCTCACCTTTAGCTATTATTTCTCCATTCTCAAAAAGAACTGCATATTTACCGCTTCCTGCCATTCCAATATCAGCATCCTTTGCCTCTCCTGGACCATTAACCTCACAGCCCATAACTGCAACTTTTACTCTCTTTTTAAGGCCAATTAATTTTTCTTCGATAATAGCAGTATACTTCGCTACATCTATTTTTGATCTTCCGCAGGTAGGGCAGGATACAATATCAACTCCGCTGTAGAGATTTAGAGACTTTAAAATTGATATTCCAGAAATAACTTCTCTTTCAAGTTCACCTGTTAGAGAAACCCTGATTGTATCACCAATTCCTTCATTCAAAAGTTTGAACATTCCTATTGAAGACTTTACAATTCCGGATACAAGAGTTCCTGCCTCGGTTATACCAATATGAATTGGATAATCATAATTTTCTGAGAGTCTCTTGTTGATACGATAATTTAAGTCAATTTCTGAGCACTTTGCCGAAAGAACAATATTGTAAAAGTTCAAAGATTCCAATAAAGAAACCTCATTTTTAACTGCATCAAATAGCTCATCCACTAAAAGATCTCTATTCGAGACTTCCTTTAACGAGCCAATATTTGCTCCTACTCTTATAGGCGTATTCCTCTCCTTTGCTAACTCTACAACTCTTTTTATATTTTCAACTGATCTTATATTAGATGGATTTAACCTTATTTTATCAACTCCTCTTTTTATTGCTTCTATTGCAAGTCTATAATCAAAGTGAATATCTGCAACGAGAGGAATTTTTGAACTCTTCTTTATTTCAGAGAGAGCCTCTGCACCCTCCATATCTGGAACTGCAATTCTTACAATATCACACCCAACATCGGTAAGCCGATGTAGTTGATTTATTGCCTCGCTCACATTTGCGGGATGCACCTTTATCATACTCTGAACGGTTACAGGATGGTCTCCACCAATCACAATGTTGCCTATTCTTATTTTTTTTGTCTTTCGTCTCATAATAATAAAAGTATATACTTAAGTTATTTAGATTAATATAATGTTGAAATGAAATGTTTAGAAATCAGGGTAGAGTATATTTTTACTTTTAATGAATTAATTTAAAGGAGGAGGGTATTATGATTACCTTTTACTTTCTTTTTATTTTACCGCTTCTTTTTATTTTACTGGAAGCTCTTATTCCTTATGAAAAGAAAAACTTAATCTCTATTCTAACTGCGACTCTCTCCTCTCTACTCCTTATTTTGCTAATAACTTTATATTTATTCCATACAGATCAAACAATTACTCTTATTCAGAGTGGTCCAATATCACTTTCTTTTAAAGCAGACTTATTTGCAGTAATTACTTCAGTTTTTGCCTCTATTTTGTGGATTTTCTCTTCAATTTATTCTATTGCATACCTAAAAAATGAAGAGGCATCAAAGATAAAGAGATACAATATCTTCTCTATTCTAAACCTTTATACTATTATTCTGATATTTCTTGCCTCAAATATGATAACTTTCTTCATATTTTTTGAAATTCTTCTAATTGCATCATACGTTCTAATAATCCATAACCAAACTCCAGAGGCTTTCGCGGCTGGAATGAAATATTTATTTTTCCAGATAATTGGGGGGCTTTTATTGCTATTCGGAATTATTCTTACCTACTCAATTATAGGAACTACTAATTTTTCTCCCGGGGGTTATATTATACTCACCCAGAGTAAATTTTTCTCAATTATGTTCTGGTGCTATGTAATTGGCTTCTCAATAAAAGCAGGGCTTTTCCCTGTTCACATTTGGCTTCCTGAAGCTCACCCTATAGCACCTTCTCCTGCATCTGCACTTCTATCCGGTATGGTTATAAAAACGGGAACAGTTGGAATTATAAGACTTTTTTTAGAGATTTTTGGTAGAGGAAATTTGATGGGAAAGGTAGATATTAAAATTTTACTTCTTCTTTCATTATTTACTATGTTTTGGGGTTCAGCCGTAGCAATAGGAGAGACTCATTTAAAGAGAGTTTTGGCCTATTCGAGCGTCAGTCAAATTGGGTATATAATAATGGGGGTTTCACTCCTATCGCCATTAGGAATATTGGGAGCACTAATTCATACTCTCGCTCACTCTGTTGTGAAAGGAGTTTTATTCTTATCTGCTGGAGCAGTAATTAGTGATACAGGAGAGACTGATATAAGAAAATTAGATGGCTATGGCTTAAAAAATCCACTTATATTTGCAGGTTTTACAGTTTCCGCCTTATCTATGATTGGCTTTCCATTATTTGTAAATTTCATAACAAAATGGACATTGGGAGTTGGAGCGATTGAGGCTCTTAGTGAAGGCTCTATTGAGCTCTGGATAATGATCCTATCTATTGCAGTTTTACTTATTAGTAGTGTTTTAAACGCAATTTATTATGCACCAATTGTGATAAGAGGATGGTTTTATGGCGAAGGTAAAGAGAAGTATAAAATAGACTGGCTCAAAGTTTTACCAATCTTAATTGGAACAGCTTTGATTATTTTGTTTGGAATTGCGCCTAGCTGGTTGATAGACTTTTCAAGAAATGCTCTTTCTCCTCTTATCCCGTTAAAGAGCTATCCAAAACCATTCTAAAGAAATGTTCCCACTGAGTTTTGAAATTGGAAAATATACGATATTTTTTCTGATATTAACAATTTTCCCATGGTTTTCTTCAATTTTATTCTCGTTTTCCTACATAAAAGAGAAAAAGGGAGAGTTTTATACCTTCTTTTTATTAACATTTTTCCTTAACCTATTGATATTTTTCTCAAAAGACCTTTTAACATTTCTTTTTCTTTTTGAATTATTATCTCTCTTTAGTTTTCCCCTAATAATCTATGAAAGAGAAAAAGAGGCAATATTTGCTTCAAAACTCTACTTTATGTTCTCTCTCCTTAGTGGTCTATTTATATTTGGAGGGTTAATTCTTTTACAGAGTGGCATTCAATTTAATACACTCTCGATAATTGCAATTACTATAGGGTTACTAATAAAATGCGGAGCATATCCGTTTCATATATGGCTTCCAGAAGCTCATCCTATTGCTCCATCCCCAGCTTCCGCAATTCTTTCAGGATGCATAATAAAGATAGGATTTTTTGGCCTTATAAAACTTATTCCTATTATAAGCTCCCAATTCTTAAGAACATATGGGGAGATACTTCTCATAATCTCAATTATAACTATGCTTTATGGTGTTTTACAGGCACTTTTACAATCAAATTCCAAAAAAATGCTTGCCTATCATAGTGTGAGCCAAATGGGTTATATTCTTCTTGGTCTTTCACTTTTTGCTATTTCAAAGAATATTGATGGTCTTTCAGGCTCATTGCTTCACGCTATGAACCATGCTTTTTTTAAAAGTTTACTTTTCTTAAGTATAGGGAGTGTTTTTTTAGAATATGGCTCAGTAGATATGTATAAAGTAAAAGGCTTTTTTTCAAGAAATAAAGTCATTTCACTTTTGTTTCTCATTGGTATTTTAGGTATAAGTGGTATTCCTTTCTTTAATGGATATATCTCTAAAGCATTGCTTCACGAGGCATTATTGGAAGAGGGAACAGCTCTTTTTAAAATTGCTGAGATAATCTTTCTTTTAACAGCTATAGGCACATTTACTTCAAACTTCAAAATGTATTACCTTATAAATTTTAGAAACAATAAAAAGATTGAAAAACCAGCAAAGCCTAATAAAAATGCAATTTCATCTCTTTTAATCCTGAGTTTATTAGTTATTCTCTTGGGTCTTCTACCAGGTATTTATAAATATTTCCTTCCTAGATATCTTGGAGAAGAAATTTCTAATGAACTTTATTTGCTTATGCCATTTGGGCAACTTTTCTTAGAAGGACTTCCAAGCTTTATACTAATAAGCATAGCGGGAATTTTTCTTATAATTTTTGGACTTAAAACAGGACTCTTTCATAAGAAGATTCCTTATATATTAGATCCTCTCTATTGGTGGGCTTTTGTGTATATTTTATCAATTTTGTTTTTTAGAAATCTGATATATAAAGTCGAATTATTCATAATCAAGGGTTTCAGCTTTATCACACGAGTTTTGGGTGGTTTTCTCTTATTTGATTCAAAGATTGATAAAAAAATACTTGAAACGTTTAAAGTCAGTTTTAATTTTTCAGTTAAAAAAATTGGTTACTCTCAGGTTTTTGATAAAGAGCTTTTGTATGCGCTAACATACTCTGTCCTACCAGGAGATAAGCTCTTGCCAGATAAAGTATCAAAGAGAGCTTACTCTTTTAATGAAAAAATTTCAACATATTACAGCAATACATTTTCCTTTTTAAAGTTCTTATTCACTGTGGCAAATAAAACAGACCTAAAAGGGGCACAAAACTATGAACATTTCGTAAAAATAAATGGCAAGAAATTGATAACTACCTTTATTATAATAACTATTATTCTTATTTTAGGTTTTATTTTGCTCCTTATATATTTATAACTATGGTGAAATATGGATGTTAAATTAAGTAAATTTATATTATTTGTGATTCTATTTCTCTTTTTCCTATCCTCTTTTATATCCCAGAAAACTGTAGTAATAAAGGATGCAGAGAAAGTAATTTCCATTATAACTTACAAGAGAAGAGTTTGTGACCTATTAGACTGTAAAACGCTCCCATTTAATGCAAGAGATGTAAAGAATGTCTCTCCTCTTGATACATTGCGAGAGGGAACTTTGCTTAAGATAAAAGATTAGGATTTTTCAAAAATGCTCAAACCAAGGAAGAGTTTAGGACAGAATTTTCTCTTAAATAGCGGAATAGCCGCGAAGATAAAATTGGCTTTGGCACCAAGTAGAGATGATACTTTATTGGAGATTGGCGCAGGACCTGGGAACTTAACCTCCTTTCTTGCTCCATATGTAAAAAAGATTTACGCTGTCGAAATAGACGAAAGGTTTAAAGAGAGCCTTTCTTTGTTGAGAGAAAAGTTTAAGAATATTGAAATTATTTGGGGCGATTTCTTAAAAATTGCACTTAACGAAGACATAAAAGGAGTTGATAAAGTTTATGGTAATCTTCCATATAATGTTGGAGCTCCTATTTTAGAAAGAATTGCCTATGAGACAGATATAGTTCTATGTGTTTTTATGTTTGCGAGTGGTACAGCAAAGAGATTTCTCGCAAAGGAAGGAAACAGAAATTATTCAAGCGGAACAATTTTTGCGAAAACATTTTTCGAAGTTGAAAAAGTTGCATATGTGAGCAAAGGAAGCTTCTTCCCGATGCCAAAAGTAGATTCAGAAGTCATAAAATTCACAAGATTACCGGGTAGGGACAAAGAATTTTTAAAAGAGTTTAACAAATTTACTAAAAATTTATTCTCCCTTCGGAGAAAGACCATATTAAATAGCTTATCAAAAATTTTAGACTCTAAGGAGAAGGCTTTAAAAATTCTTGACATTTTAAAAATTGATTGCACTTTAAGAGTAGAAATGCTCAATATCGATACACTTATAGAACTATTTAAACTGACAACTTCTAAGAGATGAAAATAGTTTATAAATCATTCAGCAAACTAAACCTCCTTTTAAAAGTTTTAGGATTCGATCAAATTAATAAATTACACAAGTTATCTATGATAAATACAGAGATTGAGATTTACGATGAAATCGAATTAGATCTTATTTACCCAGGAAGAGGCCTTATAAAAATAGATATGAAGCCAGATTCCTATATTTTATTAAAGGATAATCTCATTTTTAAAGCTTCTATTGCTTATATGAAAATGAGTGGTCTTCTTTTTGATGCTTATTTTAAAGTTAAGAAGAATATACCAATAAAATCTGGCTTAGGTGGAGGCTCAAGTAATGCATCTTATACACTACTCGAGCTAAATAAATTATTTAAGAAATTTAGTCCCAAGGAGCTTATGAACATTGCATTTACAATTGGTTGCGATCTACCATTCTTTATTCAGGGTGGATTATGTAAAGTAGAAGGATTTGGTGAAATTATTGAGCCATTAAATTTGACAGATTTTAAAAATTACATATTTGTTGTAGTCGTCCCTTCATTTCCTCTCTCGACAAAAGAAGTTTACGAAAAATATGATGAAATTTCTCACAATATTATTCAAAGTGACTTCTCCACCTTTATAGAAAATATACCTATTCAGAATGATCTTATCTATGCTGCAGAGCAGATTAAACCTCAGCTTAAAAAATCAATCCTTGACTTAAAGGAATATAATCCAATAGCCGTTTCTATGACAGGAAGTGGAAGCGGTTGTTTCGCAATTTTTCGCAAATTAAAAGAGGCTAAAGCTCTTTACAAAAAGATTAAAGAAAGGTATGAAAAGATTTTTCTTACTAGGCCAAAACTTGAGAGAAACATATGAAAAAGTGTTTAATAATTCTTACAGTAATTGCAGTTTCAGTTAGCACAATTATTCTTTTGAGAAGCTTTGTTAAAAAACCTAAATTTGTAGAAATCAAAACTCCTTACTTAAAGACTATTTATTCAATAAGTGAAAATAGAGAAATCGAGTTAGATGGAAAAATTGGAAAGATAAAGATTGAGATAAAGGATATGAAAGTAAGGGTTAAGGAGAGCAGTTGTCCTAACAAAATATGTGTTAAAACTGGCTGGATAAGTAGAAGTGGAGAGATTATAGTATGTGCACCAAATGAAGTCACAATCAGAATACTGTCTTCTAATAAAGGATTTTAGCGTTCCACCTTGAGATTCTTAAATACACTCTGAAAGTATGCAGGTTTGTAATATTAATAATGTAACTCATTTCTTTCAGGGAGACTATTTTGCATTAACCAAAGCAATAGCCTCAATTTCAATTTTAAATCCCTTCGGTAGCTTTGAAGCTTCAATACAGCTTCTTGCGGGAGGATCCTTTGGAAAGAATTCTTCATAAACCTTGTTAAAAGCGGGAAAATCATCCATATTTGCGAGAAAAACTGTTACTTTAACAACATTTGAAAGATTTGAACCACTTTCTTCTAATATAGCCTTTAAATTATTTAAAGCCATCCTCGTTTCTTCCTCAATAGAAGATAGAGTATAGTTATTTGTTACTGGATCTATTGCCCCCTGTCCAGATACAAATATAAAATCACCCGCTATAATTCCCTGGGAATATGGACCTATTGCCTTTGGAGCTTTATCAGTTGAAATCACTTTTCTTATCATCAATTTCCTCCTTTTATAAATTATTCTTGATAACTCATTTTAAAATATTTGCCTACCATAATAAAGATAGTGAGAATTTGACTATTTATCTGTTTTAGGCTAAATTCTTTTAAAAGGAAGATAAAATGAATGAAGTTTATCATTTAGGGCTTAATAAGGAAAAAATCAAGGAAGCTTCCTTTGCTATTCTTACCGGAGATCCTGGTAGGGTTCCAAGAATTGCAGAGAAGTTCTCAGAAAACTTTGGCGAGATAGCATACAACAGGGAATTCAAAAGCTACCTTACTAAGTATCTTAAAACTTATGTGCTTATTATTTCAACTGGCATTGGAGGTTCATCAACTTCAATTGTTATAGATGAATTAGCTAAAATAGGAATTAGGACTTTAATTCGTATAGGCACTTCTGGTGCTATCCAAAGCTATATAAAGACTTCAGATGTTGTAATAACTACAGGATCAGTAAGGCTTGACGGAGCCTCCCTTCAGTATGCTCCAATTGAATACCCTGCTTTAGCTAACTATGAAATAGTAAATTCATTAGTATGGGCTGCCAAAAAGCTTGGCATTAGATTTCATACAGGTATAACTGTCTCTACTGCGACATTTTATCCAGGGCAAGAAAGATATGACTCATATTCTAACTATGTTATAAAAAACCTTCAGGGCTCTAAGGAAGAATGGAAGAGACTAAATGCACTTAATTATGAAATGGAATCAGCAACTCTTCTCACGCTATCAAACGTCTTTGGTTTGAGAGCAGGCTGTGTGACTGGAGTTGTGTTAGAAAGGGATATAGGTGAAAGAATCATAAAAGAAGTTTTATCTCTCGGAGAAGAAAACAGTATAAAAGTAGGCATAGAAGCTATTAAACGACTAATTGAAAATGAATAAGTGGAGGCTATTAGACACAGGTAAACTGGATGCTGCTCATAATATGGCATTAGACGAGGTTTTATTAGAAGCAAAAGGAAAATATAACACTCCAAATACTGTAAGATTTCTTCAATTTTCTCCACCTGCCGCTCTTTTGGGTTATCACCAAAACTTAAGTCAAGAAATAAGAGTAGACTTCTGCAAAAATAATGGAATAGATATAAATCGAAGAATAACTGGCGGTGGAGCACTCTTTTTTGATGAAACGCAAATTGGATGGGAAGTAATTTGTGATAAGTCATTTTTTAGCTTAGATATTGCAAATCCTAAACTGTTTGCGAAATTGTCTAAACCTTTAATCTCGACTCTTAAAAAAATAGGAATAGATGCAGAATTTAGACCAAGAAATGACATTGAAGTTAGAGGAAGAAAAATTTCTGGTACTGGTGGAGTTGATTATGGAAGTGCCTTTCTATTTCAGGGAACTCTTCTTGTTGACTTTAATGTTGATGTTATGTTTAGAGCATTAAGAGTTCCTGTAGAAAAACTAAAGTTTAAAGAGCTTGAATCTGCAAAGAAAAGGGTCACTTGTATAAAATGGGAGAGCAAAAAATTGCCTTCTGCAGATGAAATTAAAAATCTTTTAAAGGAAAGTTTTGAAAAAGAATTTAGCATCATACTTGAAAGCAGTGGTTTATTACCTGTAGAAGAATCCCTACTTAAGAAAAAAATAGAAAAATTTAGCTCTATGAGCTGGATTGATAAAATTAAATTACCTTTCTGTGAAAAAAATGTAATTTGTTCACTGCATAAGACAAGAGGCGGCGTTATAAGAATAACAATGGAATTGGATTCAAAGAAAAAAAGAATCCAATCAATTTTATTCACAGGAGACTTTTTCACATATCCTCAAAAAGCAGTTTTAGACCTTGAGGCACACTTGAAAAATACTCTGATCAACTCTGACAAAATAAGGGAAAAGGTAGAGGAATTTTTTAAGGTCGAGAATCCTTGCATAATCGGAATTAATGTTAGTGATTTTATTAAAGCTTTAAATAAAGCATTAGAGAAACTCTCCATAAGCAAAGATAATATAACACTCAATGAGGCTAACCATATATTTACGGTCGGCGGATCTTACACAGAAGTTAAAAATTTGCACCCTGAGCATCTTCTCCTCCCTTACTGTACTAAGTCACTTGAATGTGGATATAGATACGAAAGAGACTGTGCCGAGTGTGGGTTATGTAGTATCGGAGATGCATACAGAGTAGGAAGAGAGAAAAATATGTGGATTACAACGATTTTGAGTTTTGAAGACTTGATAGAGACCTTAAAGGACCTTAAATCCAAAGGAGTTAAATCTTTTATTGGAAGCTGTTGTGAGACATTCTATGCAAAACATATGGAAGACTTTGAAGAAGTAGGATTGCCCGGAATTTTAATAGATATCGACAGTACAACTTGTTATGATTTAGGAAAGGCGAGAGATGCCTATAAAGGCAACTTCGAAACTAAAACTGAATTAAATTTTAATCTTTTAAGGAAAGTACTCAATGTACTGTGATATTTTGATCGTTGGATGTGGCCCTGCTGGATCTTCTGCTGCCAGCGAGGCTGCAAAAACAGGATTAAACGTTGTAATAATTGAAAAGAAACAATCAATCGGTGAACCTGTTCAGTGTGCAGAATTTATTTCGAAGCCTTTACTAAGAGAAATAAATATTACAAAGAACAGTGTTGTTCAAGAAACAAAATCAATTAAACTCCATCTTACGGATAATTCTATATTTGAGTTTAATTCTCCAGGCTATATGCTCAACCGTTCACGATTTGACAAAGAATTAGCGGCTGATGCAATAAATAATGGAGCTAAATTAATGCTTAACTCTACATTTATCGGAATGGAAGGAGAAAAAGTTCTTGTAAGAACAGAAAGAAAGAGTCTTGAGATTATTCCAAAAGTAGTTATTGGAGCTGATGGCCCATCTTCAACTGTTGGACGGCTGATTAAGTATAAAAATAAAGATTTTTTAATTGGAATCCAATATGAAACCCCACTTATTGCCCCTATGGATTCCTTAGAAATTTATTTTAGAAGTGAATTTTTTGGTGGTTATGGATGGCTGTTTCCTAAGGGTATGTTGGCAAATGTTGGAGTTGGTATAAAGAACTTACAAACCTTTAAGGGTTACTCTATAAGAGAGCTTTTAAATAATTTTTCATATACATTAGAAAGAGAGGGAAAGATAAAAAATATGCCTTTATCTATAACTTTTGGTTTAATTCCTGCTGGTGGACATTTAGAGAAAACTGTCTATAGAAATGTAATGCTGGTAGGAGATGCTGCAGGTCAGACTCATCCCATAACTGGGAGTGGAATACCACAAGCCATTATATGTGGAAAAATTGCTGGTAATGTAGCAGTAGAAGCAATTAAAGCTTCCAAATTGGAGATTCTTGAAAAATATGAGACAAAATGGAAGAAAATTTTTTCTCATCAACTCGAGATAGCAACTAAAAGGAGAGTATTGCTTGAATCCAATTGGAGAGATTTAGACTCAACTATTAGAAAATGCTGGCCAACTTTTAAGGAGTATTATGACTGAACTTTACGAGCTCTTAGAAAAGGCAAGAAACCTATCCTGGGATAGATTTGGTAAGGAAATAACATTTTATCTTCCGGGAATGTATGTCTACAATGGAGAGAGGGGTTCTTATCCGGCTGTATCAATCACAGGGAGAGTTTGCGAACTAAAGTGCAATCACTGCAATGGAAAGCTCCTTGAGAATATGATACCGGCATTAAACCAGCAAAACCTTATTGACATATGCAAGAAGATAAAAGAAGATGGAAATGAAGGAGTTCTAATAACTGGTGGATGTTCTTTTAACGGCAGTCTTCCCTGGAAGAAGTTTGCTCCAGCTATTAAGTTTATTAAAGAGAATTTTAATCTTTTTGTTTCTGTACATACTGGAATTATAAGTTCTGAAGATGTAAAAAGACTTAAGGAAGCTAAGATCGATCAGGCTCTAATCGATGTGATTGGGGATAATGATACAATAAAGAGAGTTTATCACTTAGACTTTGGCGTCAAAGAGATTGAAAATTCTTTAAAAGCCTTAAAAGACGATAACATTCCTACAATACCGCACATAGTCGTAGGACTTGATTATGGAAAAATAATCGGAGAATATAATGCTATAAAAATTGTAAAGGATTTTGAACCTGAAACTTTAGTTTTCGTATCATTAATGCCTTTAAGTGGAACAAATATGAAAAATGTAAAACCTCCAAATGCAGAAGAAATTGCCATATTAATGGCAAAAGCAAGATTAGAAATGCCAAAAACCCAGATTTCTCTTGGATGCATCCGAGAAAGAGGAAATCATAGAATCGATGTTTTAGCAGTTGAGGGTGGAGCTAATAAAGTCGCAGTTCCATCAGAACAAGCCATTAATAAAGCTAAAGAATTTGGATTAAAGATTAATTGGAGGAAAACATGCTGCTCACTTCCAAAGAAATCACTATAAGGAGGGTTAGAAAATGGAAAGTCCTGAATACTTAAGAATGAGCCTTGCAGCAGCAATAACACTTGGCTTTAAAGAGGGTCTATTTTATAGGGATGCTAAATCACCTTGTATAAATGTTCTCTTGACATATGATTCTGGTTGTGGTGGGAACTGTGCCTATTGCGGGCTTTCACATAAAAGAATAGGAGAGCATTCCAAGAAAAGCTTTATAAGGGTTGGATGGCCTGCCTATAAATTAAGTGATATTATCGAGAGAATTAAAGAAAAGAATGATAAAGTGGAGAGAATTTGCATCTCGATGATTACAAATGGAAGAGCTAAAAAGGATACTCTTTATCTTACACAAGTGTTTAATGAGAAATTAGATATACCCATTTCTCTCTTGATAGCACCTACCATTCTAAAAAGAGAGGATCTGATAGAATTTAAAGAGGTAGGAGCTGAAAGAATTGGAATTTCAATTGATGCAGCTACTCCTGAATTATTCGAAAACTTAAGAGGAAGTAGAGTAAATGGTCCTCACAAGTGGGACAAATATTGGGCTATTTTCGAAGATGCCTTAGAGATTTTTGGAGAAAGAATGGTTGGTATACACTTAATTGTTGGATTAGGTGAAACAGAAAAAGATATGACTAATGTAATTCAAAAAGTCTATGATATAGGAGGAACAACACATCTTTTTTCTTTTTACCCAGAGGTTTACTCTGCACTTGAAAATTGTCCTCCTCCGCCTATTGAGCAGTATAGAAGAGTTCAGCTTGCAAGATATATAATTGATGAAAATATTTCAAAAGTCAAAAACTTTATATTTGATGAGTCTGGAAAAATTAAAGATTTTGGTATTTCTCAAAATCAACTTAAAGATTTGGTGAAATCAGGAAAACCTTTTATTACAAGTGGTTGTCCTAATAAAAAAGGAGAAGTTGCTTGTAATAGACCATATTCTAACTCTCGGCCAGGTGAAGAGATTCGCAATTTTCCATTTTGCCCGGAAGAAAATGATATTAAAAAAATAGAGGAAGAATTAAGGATTAAAGAATAACGAAGAAAGAGGAGAGCACATGAGGAATAACTTTTTCTCTGTTGCTTACGCACTCCATTCTTGTCATTCTTGCTCTCTCTCTAACATTTCTGCACTCTCTCTGCCATTTTAAGGGAGCATAAGCGACTATGGCAATTCCATCTCCTTCCCTGACATTCCCGAACGTATCTATCGGGAATGTCAGGGAAGGCATTCAGTATGACAGGTAAAAAGTGTCAAAAAGTGTAATCTATTTACTATTTTTACCATCCCCGTGTCCTTTTTGTCACCCTTAAGGCTCGGTAGCGACGAGGGGTCTCTTCTTTTGCACCTTCTTTACACTCCCTTTTTGTCGCCCTGAAGGCATCTTTTTGCCTGAGGAGTCTCTCTAAGGAGACTTTAAATATGAGATCCCTCACTTCGTTCGGGATGACGGAGAGTGGGGTGGAATGATAAAAAAGTAGTTTGGAAGGACGGAAGAGATATGAGGTTGTAAGTCGATTAACTGAACATAAGCTAAAGCTTCATTTATACAGTTATCAATTTCTTTCCTTGAAAGGGGTCGGTGATAGTTATAGAGCTCTTTACTCAAAGGACTATCATTATAATATGGTCTTGTGCAATTTTTACAGCCACTCGTGAGAAATGGAGTGCCATTCTTAAGAAGCCTTTCAAAGATATCTTTATCATAAATGTAAAGTTTTGATAGCTTTTCATCTTCATTAAATTCTGCCTTAAAAGGGATATTACTATAAATTAATGCTCTTAAAATTTGAACTCTCCTATAAGATTTTAAGGGTGGCGGAGATAGCGTTTCAAGTTTAGTGCCTTTTAGTGGAGTAAATGAGAAAAGCCCAGTTGAAACTGAGTTTGATTTAAGGAGATTCATTAGTTCATAGAAATCCTTTTCTGTATCAGAAAGCCCATATATAAGATGAGTGTTTACTTTAAATGGATAGGTCTTTGATAATCTAAACAATGTTTCAAGTCTTTCATAAAAGTCAAATCCTTTTATTCTCTCGTAAGTTTCTTTCTTTGCGCAATCGAGAGGTATTGTTACAACATCTATCCCTATGTCAAGTAAATTTTTAAGAAATTCATAATTAGTTGAAGCAATAGAGACCGAAACTTTATAATCTGGTTCCTTGCATAAAAGTGTCTTTATTATTGGTAAAAGCTCTTTCTCGAAATTCACCTCTGCTACTACCTGGAGACATATTCTTTTTATTTCAGTCCTAAATTGATTAATAGTATTAATAAAATTATCAAGGGAAACCTCTTTCCACGTTATTCGTGAAAGAAATTTCTCACTGCCATTTTTAGATTCTGCCGATTGAGAACAGAATTTACATCTATTCCTGCATCTTTCACCAACCATAACATATATTGTAGAGAGAGGAAAATCAAGTTCTCCTTTACTTAAACCTAACTTAACTAAGGAAGCATACGATAGACTAATCTTCATTATTTTACCACGACTGCTCCAACTGTTATGTTATCATTAACCTTGTTAGATATTGCCTCTCTTATAAGCGCATTACAAATATTAACGGGATTAATATTCTCTTGTAAAATTTTTTTGGCTTGCTCGTTAAATGCAGAATAATCCGTTGCCCCATCAGTTGTCACTATAAATTTATCTTCTCTCTTTATTTTAAATTCTCTAAGCTCAAAGATAAGATCACTACTTACTCCAATTACATTTTTTGATGGCTCCTTTAAGAGGTTAATCTTTTTACTTCCACAGATTTTACTAAATCTCCTTCCCCTTAAGAGGAATATGCTTGAATCACCAACAGACAGCCCAATAAAACTGTTATCATTAGTTATACTTAGGCTTGCCAATGTGGAAGCCATCCCAGAGTATGATTTGACCCTTTCTGAAAGTGAGAGGATATAGGAATTTACTTCTTTGGTTGCATTTATGATGAAATCTCTGTATTTTTTATGCTCTGCATTGCTCCCAAAGATCAGTTTCCTGTTTATGTGATACTCTTTAAGCTTTTCTAAGACTAATTTACTTGCAATCTCTGGAGCTGAATTATTTCTTACCCCATCAGTAACTGCTAAAAATAACTTAAGATCAGAAGATAGAGAATACGCAAGAAGACAGCTATCTTCATTCTTAGAACACAGTACTCCTATATCAGATACTACATATGCATCAATATTAAAATCTTTTCTTAAAATCAAACTAAAATCCTTTCTCTTTCTAAAATTTCATTTAGGTACATACCAGTATAAGATTTTTTATTATTTGCAACTTCCTCTGGTGTTCCTTCAGCAATCACCTCTCCTCCGTAGTCTCCTCCACCAGGACCTAAGTCAATGATATAGTCACTACTCTTTATTACATCTAAGTTATGTTCAATCACTATAACTGTATTTCCTTTGTCAGTAAGTCTGTTTAGAACATTAAGAAGTTTTTTAATATCCGCAAAGTGTAATCCTGTTGTAGGTTCATCCAATATGTAAAGAGTTTTTCCCTCACTTTTCTTGGAGAGCTCTAAAGCTAATTTTATTCTTTGAGCTTCGCCTCCAGAGAGAGTAGTTGATGACTGTCCTAATTTTATATATCCTAATCCCACATCCCGCAAGAGTTCAAGCTTCCTTTTTGCTGCGGGATAATTACTAAATAATTCTAATGCATCATCTGCTGTCATATCCAGGATATCATATACATTTTTTCCTTTATATCTTATCTCTAAGGTCTCCTCATTAAATCTCTTTCCCTCGCAAACTTCACAGGGTATATAGACATCTGGTAGAAACTGCATCTCTACTTTCTTTAATCCGTCACCCATACAAGCTTCACATCTTCCTCCTTTTACGTTAAAGCTAAATCTACTTATTGTGTAGCCCCTTATTTTAGATTCTGGAAGAGATGCAAAAATCTTTCTTATTTCAGTCCATAGCCCGATATAGGTTGCAGGGTTTGACCTTGGTGTTCTACCAATAGGACTTTGATCAACTATTATTACCTTATTTATATTCTCCACCCCAGTAATTTTTTCATATTCACCCGGTGTTTCCTTAGCTTTGTATAAGATGGAGGCAAGAGCTTTATATAGCACATCATTGATTAGTGTACTTTTGCCTGAGCCAGAAACTCCTGTTATACAGATAAATCTTCCTAAGGGAAAGACTACACTGATATTTTTTAAATTGTGCTCTTTCGCTCCAATTAATTTCAAAGATTTGCCATTTCCTTTTCTTCTCTTTTCAGGAATAGGAATTGATTCCTTACCAGTAAGAAATCTTCCTGTAATTGAACGTTCTTCACTTAAAACCTTCTCTAATGGTCCTGCGACTATTATTTCTCCACCTTCATTCCCTGCCCCTGGACCAATATCAATTATAAAATCAGCACTTCTGATTGTTTTTTCATCATGTTCTACTACAAGTACAGAGTTTCCTAAATCTCTTAATCTAAAAAGAGTGTGAAGAAGTTTTTCGTTGTCTCGTGGATGCAATCCAATGCTTGGCTCATCCAATACATAAAGTACTCCCACAAGACCAGAGCCTACTTGACTGGCAAGTCTCAATCTCTGTGCCTCTCCACCTGCAAGAGTTGCAGAATCTCTGCTTAATGAGAGATAATCCAGCCCAACATCAATTATGAAACTGAGCCTTAAAGTTATTTCTTTAATTATTCTATCAGCAATTACCCTTTCATTTTCAGTTAACTTTATATCTTTAAAAAATTCGAGAAGGCTTTTCAAAGATAGTTCACAAACCTCTGCAATATTCTTGCCATTTACTGTTATTGATAACGCTTCCTTCTTTAAGCGTTTACCATTACAAAGAGGACATTTCTTCTTAATCATTAGCTTCTCATATTCATACCGCATCATCTCTGAATCTGTCTCTAAATATCTTCTCTTTATAACATTTACAAGACCTTCAAAGTATCTGTCACCATAGAGGATCGCATTTTTAGTGTCGCTCTTTAAGTTATTAAATGGTTCATTGAGAGAATCCCCATACCTTTCAACAACTCTTTCAACTATGCTTAAAGTATAACTTTCGGTATAACTTCTAAAGCCTGGTATATTGATTGCACCATCAAGAATTGATTTGGAAGAATCTTCAATAATAAGTGAGGGACTTACCTCATTTATAATTCCTAATCCATTACATTCGGGACAGGCTCCAAATGGACTATTAAATGAGAAAAGTCTTGGTTCTATTTCTGGTATACTTATCCCACAAGTGGGACAGGCAAACTTTTCTGAGAAAATATGTGTTTCCCATTTTTCTGGACCTATGTTAACTCGAATTTCAGTAATACCAGATGCTAACATCAGAGCTTGCTCAAGAGAATCAGCGATTCTTGACCTATCCTCTACTTCTACCGTTAACTGGTCGACAATCACGGAGATTGAATGTTTCTCAGTCTTTTTAAGAATTATCTCTTCATCAAGATCGAAAATATTACCATTAATAATTACCTTAACATATCCCTTTTTCTGTAATTCGGTGAACAAATTCTTGTATTCACCCTTTTTTTCTCTTACTATAGGTGCAAGTATTTGAATTATTTTTCCGTTCAGACTCGATAAAATTCTCTCCAGCATCTGATCAAGGCTCTGAGATCTTATCTCTTTTCCACAGTTTGGACAGTGCGGAATACCAATTCTTGCGTAAAGAAGTCTTAAATAATCATATACCTCAGTCATAGTGCCCACAGTTGAGCGAGGATTTTTACTACCCGAATGCTGTGTAATGGCAATTGATGGAGATAATCCCTCAATATATTCTACATCAGGTTTTCTAAGCTCTCCAATAAATTGTCTTGCATATGCAGAAAGAGATTCTAAATATTTTCTCTGTCCTTCAGCATATATTGTATCAAAAGCAAGAGAGGATTTTCCAGAACCAGAGATACCTGTAATTACAACTAACTTATTTCTTGGGATTTCTAAATTTACATTTTTTAGGTTATGTTCTCTTGCACCTTTAATCTTTATAAAACTATTTTCCATACTTTTATGATTCTTCTTCCAATTTTTGTCGGTAATTATAGCAAGCTGATACAAAGCCACTAAAAAGTGGATGAGGCTTAAGAGGTCTTGAGATCAATTCTGGATGGAATTGACAGGCAATAAAAAATGGATGGTCAATAAGCTCAATTATTTCAACAAGGCCTTTTTCCATATATGTACCGGATATTTTCATCTTTGCCATCTCAAATCTTTGCCTAAAGGAGTTATTAAATTCATACCTATGTCTGTGTCTTTCGTATATTATTTCCTTGCCATACAACTTGTGAGCAAGAGAACTTTGAGTAATTTTACAAGGGAATGCACCTAATCTCATTGTGGCTCCTTTTTCTTGAATGTCTCTTTGCTCTTGCATCAGATCAATTACCGGATAGGGTGTAGTTGGGTCAAATTCACTTGAATTAGCATTAGTAAGCCTTAATGAAGCTCTTGCAAAGTCAATAACAGCAATCTGTAAACCTAAGCATATCCCAAAATATGGAATATTATTTTCTCTTGCATATTTTGAAGCATTAATCATTCCCTCAATTCCTCTTTTTCCAAAACCTCCAGGAATTAAAACTCCATGTAAACCATATAAAACCGAAGAGGGTTCTTCTTTTTCTAAAACTTCTGCTGCAACCCATTTTATGTTCACTTTAACTTTTGTCTTGACTTGCGCATGCTTTAAAGCTTCAACAAGAGAGAGATAAGCATCGCACATAGCTGTATACTTGCCAACAATACCAATATTTACTCCCTGGGTCAAGTTATTCATTGTATTAACCATCTCTTCCCATTCATCAAGGTTTGCTTCTTTCTCAGGTAGTTCCCATAATTTAAGAAGAGTTTTGCTTAAGCCTTTTTTCTCAATCATTAATGGAACTTCATAGACATTATCTACATCTATTACTGAGTAAATTCTTTCCTTTTTAACATCGCAGAAAAGAGAGACTTTCTCTACAATTTCTTGCGAAATCTCTTTATCTGATCGGCATACTATCAGATCTGGTTGGATTCCAACTCTTCTTAGCTCTGCTACACTATGCTGGGTTGGCTTTGTCTTAAGTTCATCTGTTGCTTTTATATGTGGTAGATAAGTAAGGTGGATAAATAAAACATTATGGGGAGAATTTTCCATTCTGAATTCCCTTATTGCTTCAAGAAAGGGTAAACTCTCAATATCTCCCACTGTACCACCAATTTCACCTATTATAACATCTGGGTTAGTTGCATCTTTAAGTTTATAAATTCTGCTCTTTATTTCATTTGTGAGGTGAGGAATGGTCTGAACGGTTGCACCAAGGAATTCTCCTCTTCTTTCCTTAGAAATAAGTTCTGAATATACAGAGCCAGCTGTAACATTGTTAAGACGAGTTAGGTCTTCATCAAGAAACCTTTCATAATGTCCTAAATCGAGATCAGTCTCTGCGCCATCATTTGTCACAAATACCTCTCCATGTTGATAAGGATTCTGTAAGCCGGGATCAACATTTAGATATGGATCAAATTTAATTATTGTTACCCTTAACCCTCTTGCCTTTAATGTTCTGCCAATTGATGAGGTAAGAATACCCTTACCAAGTGAGGACATAACTCCACCAGTAATAAAGATATATTTAGTGTCCATTTTCCTAAAACCTCCTAATCAAATATTATTTCTTGTTCCTTTTAAAGGCCAGATCAATTAATTTATCCATAAGCTTATTATAGGGAATTCCAGAATATCCCAATAGCTTTGGATACATACTAATTGATGTAAATCCTGGTATGGTATTTACTTCGTTAACATATAGTTCTTCTGTGTCTCGCTCAAGCAGAAAATCAACCCTTGCCATGCCATAACAACCCAAGATTTTAAAGCATTTTACGCTTACCTCTCTTATCTCTTCTATCTTTTTTAATTCAAGTGGTGCCGGGATTTTAAGTTCGGTTGAAGGATCATTATATTTTGCTTCATAGTCGTAGAACTCTTTCTTAGGAATGATTTCTCCTGGATAAGAAGCATAAATATCCTTATAGTCACCAATAACACTACACTCAATCTCCCTTGCATTTATTGCTTCTTCAACAATTACTTCTCTTGAGTAGTTAAGCGCTATTTCAATTGCTTCTTTCAAATCTCTTTCCTCTTTTACCTTTGTAATACCAATACTTGAGCCAGTGTTAGCTGGCTTTACGAATAAAGGAGGCTCAATCTTTTGTAAAATTTCTTCTTTAATATCACGGTCAGATTTAAAATCTTCTTTAAAAAATGATAAGAATTTAGGTCCCCTAATATTTGAAGCTCTGAGAATATTCTTTGTTAATACCTTATTCATACATAGACTCGAGGATTGAACATCGCATCCTACATAGGGAATTTTGCTTACCTCTAAAAGTCCCTGTATTAATCCATCCTCTCCACCTATTCCATGCAAAACTGGAAAAGCACAATCAATGGAGATGAAATTTCCACCCCTAAATAACCCTCTCTTCCCATTTAGCGATAAAGTTATTTCCTCATCCTTTTCCGGGACAACTTTTAATGCTTCAAATTCTTCTTTTGAGAATATGCTCCATCTTCCATTTTTTGATATTCCCATTAGTATTGGATTGTATTTTTCTTTTGAAAGGTTAGCATAAATTGATTTAGCTGAAATAATTGAAATCTCGTGCTCTGGAGAGATTCCCCCAAAGATAATTAAAAGGTTAATTTTCATTTAGAATTCTCCTTATTTCCGGGAAAAGGACTTCCTCATAGTAGTCTTTGAAGTTTTCTACTTTTCTCACAAAAATTGCTTTAAATCCAAGATATTTTGCTGAAATAACATTTTCAAAGGAATCATCAATAAATATAGAATCCTTTATATTTATATTTGCACTTAGAATAACTTTCTTTATGGAAGTTGTATAAGGCTTACCAAGGTAGTCCATAAATTTTATATCATAAATCCCGCTAAATATTTCGTATATACCCAATGTTTTAAGGACATTCTCCGCATGAAATAAAGGACTGTTAGTTATAACTAATTTTTCCCCAGGGAGACTTAATAGAAGATTTTTTAATCTCTCCTCCCTCTTTATAAACTCATTAACATTTATATTGTGCACAAAGAGGAGATATTCCTCTGGGTCAATTTTAAATTCAGCCTTAAGACCTAAAAGAGTTGAACAATATTCTTTTATGTATCTTTTTCTTAAGTTTGCTGTTGCTTCAGAGTCAAGATTAAACTTTTTCGCAACAAAGATATTAATTCGCTCATTCAGATAGTCAAACATTCCTGAATCGGCACTATACAATGTATTATCGAGATCGAATAGCCACTTCATTTTTGAAATACTCGTATGTTTTACTTATCCCATCTTCCAATGAAGTTTTTACTTTCCAGCCAAGTTCATTTTTAGCCCTTCCTGGATCTAATGCGATTCTTTCAATCTCCCCAATTCTTTTTGGTGCATAGATTGGCTCTAAATCAGTTTTGCAGACTCTTTTAATAATATCATATAACTCATTTACAGATGTTTCCCTTCCAGTTCCTAAGTTATAGCAGCCTCCGTCACCTCTACTTATGGATAAAATTGTTCCATCGATAACATCTCCAACATATGTATAGTCTCGTGTTTGGTTCCCATCCCCATAAATGAAAGGGCGTTCACCTTTGAGTATTTTACCTATAAAGATTGCTACTACTCCGGCCTCGCCATTGGGATTTTGCTTCTCTCCATAAACATTAGGGTAACGCAGGCTCGTAAAATTTAATCCATAAAGCTTATTATAGAGCTTTAAATAATTTTCGAAAGTATACTTGCTTACTCCATAGTGACAATCAGGGTTTATTGGATATTCTTCGGAAACTGGTAGATATTCTTTTGAAACTTCTCCGTATAATGCTCCACCAGTATTTGCATATATAAACTTTTTAATACCCTGCTTGACTGATTCCTCAAGAAGATTAATCCCACCCAGTATATTTGTGGCTGCATCAAAAATTGGATTTTTCACTGATAATCTCACATCAATCTGAGCAGCAAGGTGAAAAACATAATCTGGTTTTTCTATTTCAAAAATCTTACTTATTATCTCGGTATCCTTTATGTCTGCGAGATATAATTTAATGTCCTTGTGAACATTTTTTAAAAATCCAGAAGATAAATTATCAACTACACAAACAGAAAAACCTTCCATAAATAATCTATCGGCTAAATTTGAACCAATAAATCCTGCCCCACCAGTAATCAAAGCTTTCATATCTTTCCTCTTCCTTAAAAATCTTTAACTAATAAAATTATAACTATGAAGTTCACTTCTGTATAATTTATGTTTTTAGATAAATTTCTATCTTTTTATTATTGAAACTATAGGTGTTACCAGTGAAAATGGGAGGATGAAATGAAACCCATAGATGGAATTAAAATACTTGATCTAACGCGTGTGCTCGCAGGTCCTTTATGCACAGCGATTTTAGGGGATCTCGGTGCAGATGTTATAAAAGTTGAGAATCCAAAAAGAGGTGATGAAACAAGAGAATGGGGGCCACCATTTATTAATGGTGAAAGTGCATACTATTTATGTGCCAATAGAAACAAACGCTCACTTACATTAAATCTAAAATCAAAAGAGGCAAGTGATATTATCGATAAACTTGCTTTGAATTCAGATGTTGTGGTTCTGAATTTTACCCCGTTTCGAATTGAGAAAATCAATCTCTCTTACGAAAGATTTAAAAATATAAATGAAAAGATTATATGGGCAAATATAAGCGGTTTTGGTTTAACTGGCCCAAGAAAAGAAGAGCCAGGCTATGATATAATGATACAAGGATTCAGTGGCTTGATGAGTATAACGGGTGAGAAGAACGGCGAACCAATGAAAGTTGGAGTGGCAATTGTCGATGTAATTACTGCACTTTATACCGCAATTGCAATAATATCTGCATTATATAGAAGGGAAAAGGAAGGTATAGGGGCAAAAATTGATAATTCACTTCTTGAATGTGCTACCTCCTCGCTTGTGAACGTTGCAAGTGGATATCTGGTGAGCGGCGAACAACCAAAACGATACGGAAATGCTCATCCTAATATAGTGCCTTACCAGGTTTTTAAAGCACTCGATGGCTACTTTATTCTGGCTGTTGGTAATGATAATCAATGGATAAGACTTTGTAAGATTATAGCAAG
>Ga0067045_1029080_pt1 | contig 24088 bp, 20 predicted proteins | sample TerdegcTABiofilm_FD_59184 | JGI IMG/M metagenome (GOLD analysis project Ga0067045, IMG submission 59184) | Combined Assembly of (Gp0054472, Gp0054536) Wastewater bioreactor microbial communities from Singapore -Terephthalate degrading... | reverse complement strand
GGCAGGGCATCAAGGCATATGTCCTGCCGCCGTTTTTTGCTTAGCGCCGGCTTTGCGTTACATGCGGTTGAGGTTGGGCTGTCCCGGCGAGATGAGTATTGCATAATTTAACAGGGTCAGATATACTCCATAGTGTGGAGATGGCCTAAGAACTGGGAGCATGACTGGAAGGCATGTCGGAATTTAGCAAAAGTCGAAGTATATTATATACATTTTATGTATATTCAAAAAAAGAGGGGAATAACCTTGAATGAGTCTCTGAAAACCCTAAGGAAGAATCTCAGGCAGGTGATTATCGGCAAGGAAGAAGCTATCGATTTGATACTGGTGGGTCTGCTGGCGGAAGGGCATATCCTGATCGAGGACGTACCCGGGGTCGGCAAGACCTTAATGGCTAAAGCCCTCGCCATCTCCCTGGGCTGCGATTTCCGCCGGCTTCAATGCACCCCGGACCTCACCCCGACGGATGTGACGGGGTTCTTTATCTTCGACCGGCGCAGCAATGATTTTAAATTCAGGCCTGGCCCCGTCTTGACCAACATCCTGCTGGTGGATGAGGTTAACCGGGCGGTCCCCAGGACGCAATCCAGCCTATTGGAATCGATGGAAGAAAAACAGGTCACCGTTGACAGTCAGACGTTTCAGTTGCCCCGTCCCTTCTTCCTCCTGGCAACCCAAAACCCGGTCGAACTGGAAGGCACGTTCCCCCTGCCGGAGGCGCAACTGGACCGTTTCCTGCTAAAAATATCGCTGGGGTATCCTACCCTGGAAGAGGAGCAGGAGATAATTGCGGTACACGGCAGGGAAAACCCGCTTTGCTCGCTGCCGGTGGCAGCCTCCCGTGAGGATGTTTTACGCTGGCAGGAACAGAGCCAACAGGTTTTTGTCAGCCCTCCGGTAGGACATTACATTGTGACCCTGGTCCGGGCTACCCGGGAGCATCCGGCCGTAGCGCTCGGGGCCAGTCCCAGGGCCAGTCTGGCCCTGCAGCGGGCGGCGCGGGCCCTGGCCACGCTGCGCGACCGTGATTATGTCATCCCTGATGACGTCAAGTACCTGGCCAGGTATGTGTTGGGCCATCGGTTGATTCTCAGGCGCGAAGAACGGCTGCGGGGTCTTGATGCCGGAAAAGTGGTGGAAGAAGTAGTTTCCACCCTGGCGGTGCCGGCAGAGGGTAACGTAAAATAGCCATGGATACCACCAGTTCCGGCCGTACAGTAACTTCGCTGTTCACCATCCCGTTTATCAGATACGCCCTGTACGTTGGGGTGGTCTTGCTGGCGGTCAACAGGAACCTGCCGCCGGCTGTATTTTTGCTTTGCCTGCTCATCACCCTGGAATGCGCCAGGCTTTGGTGCGCCCTCAGCGCGCGTAAGCTGGACATCCGGCGGGAAATAGGCCCAGAAAGAATGTTTCGGGACGAAGAAACCGTTTTGACCGTTAACATACAAAACAATAAATTCTTGCCGGTCGGTGTCTGCTGGGAGCAGTGCCTCCCCCCGGAACTCGAAACGGTTTCTTCTCCGGACGGCCCGGTTAACCCGCTGCTGTCAGGCAAAGCATACCTGGGCGGTTATGCCGCAATACAGGCCAGGTACGTACTGAAAGGCACCAGGCGGGGATATTTCAGTATCCCGCCGCTTGCGGTTTCGGTGGGCGACGGCCTGTCGCTGTTCAGGAAAGAGGTGCGCCACAGCGTGCATCAAGCCGTTATTGTCTATCCCCGCATCTTCCGGCTCGAAGACCCCTCATTCAACCCCGCCTTTCTGATCGGTGAAAAGAAGGACGATCGACCCTTCCTCCCCGACCCGGTTAGGATTGCGGGGTTGCGCGACTATACGCCCGACATGCCGGCCCGTTTGATCCACTGGAAAGCAAGCGCATACAAAAATGAGCTCCTGGCAAAGGTGCTGGAACCGTCGGCCGATGTACGGGTGTGCATTGCCGTTGACGTAGAGGCGTTTTGCCGGCCGGATCCTCAGCCTGAACGTTTTGAGTACGCCTTGTCGCTGGCGGCATCGCTCGTCTACTGGGCTGATTGCAACAAGGTCCAGTATGGTCTGCTGGCTAACGGCGTACAAAAAGAGTTGCCCTGCCAGGTTATTATTCCAGTCCGGAGTTCTGCCAGCCAGGCTGCCTTGGCCTTGGAATCGCTGGCCAGACTTGAGATGGAGCCGCTCGGAACTATTTGTGACCTGATCAGAGCCGAGGGTTGCCATTTTCCCTGGGGCACAACGCTGGTGGTCATCGGGGACGGCACCCCGCTCCAGGTTTCATCAGGATTGCGTCACGTAGTGTATTTCAGGGCTATGTGATAAGATATAAATCGGGGGGAACTGCCGGTGGTGAACAACAAGAATCCAAAACTTGTACTGGCGCTCTTGTTTTCAGAAACCTGCTACCTGTACCCGCTTTACAATAGCCTGATGTGGGGCTTGGGTAGCCGGAATAGTCTTGCCTCCTGGAAGTTTTTTGCCCTGGCGGCGGTCATGGCGCTGGCCAATGTCTTGTTGGCCAAAGGCAGGCACCGTTATATCACCATCGCGGCGGCTAACATCGCGCTCTTTGCTCTGCTTGCTCTGGCGGCCGGCCTTGGGGGAAGCGGGACGGATCATTTGCGCTTTTTCCAGGCGCCGGGCGGCTTATGCGGCTTGGTTTTCTTCCTCTGGCTCGGCTTTCGCGCTATATACCTGTCGCGCCGCAAAGACATCGACGTCTATTTGCATTTTGATCTAAGCGTGGTCACGGTTTTTCTGATCATCACATTTTGTGGGATGGCCCAGGCGCTCCAGCCAGGAAGCCTGGCCTGGCTTCTGGCCTCCTTGTTGCTGAATGCGGCGGCCCTGTCCATGGTGCAAGCCGGGAAAGAAGCCGGGGGGCTTACTGCCTGGCCAGGACTTCTGCTGGTGACGATGATCATTGTCCCTTTCAGCCTGCTTATAGACGGCATATCCAGCCGCTTATACGCACCGGCCCGGTTTTTTTATGACCTGGCCAGTCCGGCTGTTTCCTTATTGGGCCGCATTTTTGTCTTTCTGATACGACTCCTGTATGGACCCAGGTCAATAAGGGAAGACAGCGTATCCCCGCTGACGTTTAATGCGCCGCTGGGAGGTTTGGAGACAACGCCCGCTTTGTCGGGGTTTGCCATCATAAGCAAAATCTTCTTTTGGCTGGCTGTTTTTGTGCTGGCCGCCGTAAGCGTCTCATTATTGCTCTATCTTATAGGCCGGCTGGCGGCTTGGCTTCTGGGACGGCAAGCCGGAGAAGAGTCAGCGGCTGAAAGCCCCGTTTTCCGTCTTGATTGGCGGCGGCTGTTGTTGGGGGTGGTGAGAAGCCTGCGGGAACTGATCGTGCCGTGGGCTCCGGGGAAAATCGATATGCCCCTGGCTTACCGCGCAATGCTGCGGTGGGGGGCCATTAAACGATGCCCCCGCAGGGCATGCGAAACTCCCTTTGAATACCTGCGCCGGCTAGATAAGGTTTTCCCCGGACATCAAAAGGAACTTGGCGAAATCACCGGCCGTTATGTAGAGTACAAATACAGCCCAAGAGCGGGCGACCCGGCGATAATTGACGCAACACATTTGAAACGGTCCTTGCGCAAGCTTTATCGTCCACGCTTGCCGGTTCTGCCGGTCCAAAGCAGGGGAATGATTCCAAGATCTGAGACAACGACAATGATGCCGCCGGGCGGCATATTAGGAGAAGGATCAAAATGAGCAGACAAAAATCCACCTGTTATTTGGTCGCGGTTATCCTGCTGGTCATCCTGCTAGCGATGCCAACCCCAGCTACGGCGACAACCGGACAGGATCTGCCGGAGAAATACCTCAGGGGCATCTTTAACCTGATCCAGCAGAAATACTTGGAGGAAACGGATGCCGGCTCCTTGATCCAATCGACCCTGGGAGGGATCTTCGGGGGGCTGGATGAGTATACGGCCTTTTATACTCCTAAAGAGGCCGGCGATTTTTTGGCGACCGTAAAAGGCCGTTACGTTGGCATTGGTGCGGTGTTGAAAAAATTCGGGGATTCAATCGCAATAGACAGTGTCTTTCCAGAATCGCCGGCTGACATGGCTGGTCTTTGTCCGGGGGATAAAATCGTCGCCGTGGACGGTATCAGCGTTGCGGGGATGTCGGTGGAACAGGCCGGAGAAATGATCAAGGGCGAGGAAGGAGAGCCGGTAGTCCTGGAGATAGCAAGGCCGGGCAAGCCAGGTACGATAAAGCTTGACGCGAAGAGGGCGGAGATAAAAATAAACCCGGTGGAGTCCAGGATTATTAACAAGGTTGGCCATATCAGGATCCGCTATTTTAATGAAAACGTGGAAGAGTACCTGGACAAAGCGCTCGCAGAGGTTGATAAACAAGGCATCGACAAGGTCGTCCTTGATCTGAGAGGCAACCCCGGGGGAGAAGCATCCGCGGCGGTGGCAGCAGCCCGACGCTTTGTCCCCAAAGGACTTATCACCAGATTGGAATTCAAAGAAATGGGCAAAAAGGACCTGGCATACTATTCGGATCTAGAAAAAACCAGGTACAAACTGGTTGTGCTGGTGGACGGGAACACTGCCAGCGCCAGCGAAATACTGGCGGGAGCCGTTCAGGACACACAGGCAGGCACACTCGTCGGCACAAAGACATACGGGAAGTCAAAGGTGCAGAACGTCATTCCCCTGCTGACCCCCCAGGCATATGAAAAGTATAGTGAAACATACGGCCTGGATTCTCCCGATGCCTTGCAGCTTGCCGAAAAATACAACATCGGACCGCAGGAAAGCGAGGTCATCGGGTGGGTAAAAATGACCACCGGCGAGTATTACACACCCAAAGGCCGGCGGATTGACCGGCAGGGACTCGTTCCAGACATAGTCGTGCCGGATTACGCGCCGTCAAACGGGATTGACGTTTATGAGATCGGCAGGTTGCGCCAGAAGGAAAAACCTGGCCTGGGAGCCGAGAGCATCGACGTGGTCAATGCCGAAAAGATTCTAAAGCTGCTGGGCTATGAAGTGGAAACGCCCGACCTCCAGATGGACAAGAAGACCTTCCAGGCGATAAAAAAATACCAGGCCGATCAAGGGTTTTACTCCTACGGGGTCCTGGATTTTGCCACTCAGCGGGCGTTGAACGCCGAGCTGGACCGGTTGATTATCGAATCTGACCCTCAGCTGGCCAAAGCCCTGGAAATATTGGGCGGTTGAATCAACCGGTGATGTATTCGCGGATGCTGGAGATGTTCTCCACGATTTTTCTTGCTACTTCCGGCCGGTTCATGGTGTAGATGTGGATTCCATCTACCCCCCAGGAAAGCAGGTCGATAATCTGCTCCGTGGCGTAAGCGATGCCCGCTTCCTTTAAAGCCTCGGGGTTGTGTTCATACCTGTCCATGATGCGGATGAACTTTTTGGGCATCGTCGCCCGGCAGAGGGAAGTGATGCGCTCGATTTGCCGTTTGTTCAGTACGGGCATGATCCCGGCATCGATGGGGACCCTGTCGATCCCGTGTTTAATCGTTAAGTCCTTAAACTCATAGAACTTCTCGTTGTCGAAAAACAACTGGGTGATCAGGAAGTCCACGCCGGCTTCCACTTTTTCTTTCAGGTATAAAATGTCTTTCTCCAGGCTGTCGCAGTCGGGATGCCCCTCAGGATAGCAGGCGCCGCCGACACTGAAATCCCAGTTTTCTTTGAGTTCGATTATCAGGTCCCGGGCGTAACGGTAGTGAAGCGGGGTGGGAAAAACAAAGCCCGGGTCTTGCGGCAGGTCTCCGCGCAGGGCCAGGATGTTATCAATGCCGTTATCCTTTAGTTGCCGGAGGATTCCGTTGATCTGCTGCCGGGTGGCGGTGATGCAGGTCAGGTGGGCCAGTGATTCGACCCCGTACTTTTGCTTGATCAGCGTAGCGATTTCTACGGTCCTGGTAGTCGTGCTTCCGCCGGCTCCATAAGTTACGCTGATATAGTCGGGCTTAAGGCCTTTCAGCCCTTCCAGCGTGCTGTATATGGTTTCGATGGGGCTGTCAGCCTTCGGCGGGAAGATTTCAAATGACACAACCGGCTTTTTGGAGACAAAAATTTCCTTGATATGCACGTGCGCCACCTCGCTTATTTATACGATATGCGTGTCAGTTTAAATTTTAATATTTTTCTTATGCTCTGTATATACTGCAGCACATAATATTATTAATCTATAATATTATGAAACAATGATAGACAGACTTTTAAAAATACCGGGATGCCGTGAACCCCGGGTTTTATGAAAAAAGCGCCGAGGAATAATGGGGCTGATACGATATTATGATATAATAAAAAACAGCCCGGACTAAAGTCTAAGACAGCGTGATTAATCAGCCGGCCGAAAGGAGAAATGCGAGAGATATGGCACCAAGGGCGTTTGTCGCTGTTCCGCTTCCGCGGGAGGCTGAAGAGTACCTGGCCCGCCACTGCCAGTACAAAAAGTGGGAAGGAGAAGGGGCGATACCTCGCGACCGACTTCTCCAGGAAGTGGCAGAAATAGAAGGGTTGCTGGTGATGGGACATTGGATCAACCAGGACCTGTTGGACAGGGCACCCAGGCTGAAAATCGTCAGCAACGTTGGCGCGGGGTACAACAACTTCGATCTGGAGGCCATGAAAGCCCGGGGTGTTATGGGAACCAACACGCCGGGGGTAATGAGTGAAACAGTTGCCGACCTGGTGTTCGGCTTGATCCTGGCTGCGGCCAGGCGGATACCCGAACTGGACAGGCTGGTTAAGGATGGCGGTTGGAAGAAGGGCATGGGCAGCGAACTGTTCGGGACAGAAGTGCATCACCGCACGCTGGGCATCATCGGGCTGGGCAGGATCGGCGAAGCCATCGCCAGGCGCGCTGTATGCGGTTTTGGCATGAAACTCCTGTACCACAACCGTCAGCGGAGACCTGAGATTGAAGAGAGATACGGCGCCGTTTGGCGTTCGCTGGACGACCTCCTTAAAGAAGCTGACTTCGTGGTGATAATGACCCCGCTTACTCCCCAGACCCGCGGACTGGTAGGCTACCGTGAGCTTTGCCTGATGAAGCCGTCGGCCATACTGGTCAATGCCTCGCGGGGGGGCACGGTGGACGAAACGGCCCTGGCGCGGGTACTGGAAGAAGGCCGGATCTATGCGGCGGGGCTTGATGTTTTCGGCAAAGAGCCGGTGTCGCCAGACAACCCCCTCCTCAAAGCAAAAAACACGATCACGCTCCCGCACATCGGCGCTGCTACGGAAGAAGCGCGCCTGGTGATGAGCATGCTGGCCGTGGAAAACCTGGTCAAGGGCCTGGCTGGAGAGCGGCCGCCCAATTTGGTGGATGAACTGAAGTAAACAACAACCGAAGGAGCACGCGGAAAAATGAAAAGAGACGGGCACACCCACACCGGTTTTTGTCTGCACGGGTCGGGCGAGGAGACGGAGGACTTCATCCGGAAGGCAATCGAAAAAGGGTTTGAAGTGTACTCCATCACTGAACACCTCCCGTACCCCTCGGATTTTTTAGAGGCGATTCCCTACTCGCAGGAAATGAAAGATTCCCTTAAACTTAAGGGTGGCGATTTTGGCTGTTATATCAAGGAAATAGAGCGGCTTAAGAAAAAATACGGAGACAAAATCCGGCTTTTAGTCGGGGCGGAAATAGATTTCCTGCCCGATCACCTGGACTATACCAGGCAAATGCTGAAAGAATACGGTCCGTACCTGGAAGATTCCCTGCTTTCTGTTCATTTCATCAGGGGAGATGGCGTTTGGCGCGCGGTGGACGAAAGCCCGGCCGATTTCGAGGACGGGCTTATCAGTTTCTATTCGACCTATGATGAAGTCCAGCTTGAATATTACCGTACGGTCAAAGAGGCCCTGCTGTGCGATCTCGGGCCATACAAACCAAAAAGGATCAGCCACCTCACCCTGTGCAACAAGTTTCAACTGCTCTTTAACCCGCAACGAACCGTTGGCGAGCGGGTTGAAAGAGCTGTGCTGGACATACTGGAACACATGCGCTGTCACGGGTACAGCCTGGATGCAAACGTCTCTGGACTTTACAAAACGTACTGCCGGGAAGTCTACCCTTCCCCCTGGATAATCGGCTTGGCTGTGAGAATGGGCATCCCTTTGGTTTACGGTTCCGATTCCCATGCCACTAAAGATGTCGGCCGCAGCTACGAAATCTACGAAGCGTTGGCCAAGTCTTTTTCGGCCGGCAGTTCTTCCTTCTTTGTCCCCGATCGGATAAAATAACTATCAGGAAGGATTTTCATATTATTTTGTGGAGGTTTAATATGCGCAGGATATTCCGGTTAGCGGTCGCTTTATTGCTTGTTTCCTGCCTGCTGTTCACCGGCAGGGCGGAAGCGGGCAGCGCCGTTACCGACGTGGAGGTCTACCTTCAAGACAATGTGGTTGCCCGGCCGGTCAATTACATAATCCGGTTTAAAACCGGGCTCAAACTGAGCGGGGGTACGGACGTGATCACGGTTAAATTCCCCTCCGCAGTTTCCCTTTCGGACAGTATAGGGAAAGATAATGTTTCAATAAACAGCCGCTCCGCCGCAGGCTTGAACTTTGCCAACAATACGCTGGACCTGCTGGTGCCGGAATCGATCAACATCATGCCGGGAGAACTGGTGGAGATCGGGATCGCCAGCATGTTCATCAATAACCCCCGTGAAGCGGGAAGCTACCAGGTGACGGTGAAGACCTCGCAGCAAAGCACGGAGGTCAGCTCCGCTCCGTTCTGGATCACCGATTACGAATACCCGGACGGGGTCAGCAAGCCGACCGTCACCTTGAGCCATAGTGGAGAAGGAACTGCTTCACAGTACACGATTAAATTCAAGACCTCGGCCAACGGAAGGCTCTCCGGCGGGGACACCATCAGCCTGACCTTCCCGCCGGGGACCGAAATGCCGTATTCGATTGACGCCTCCCTGATTAAAATCAACGGCTGGCCGCTAACTCAGCAGCCCCAAATAACCGGCAAAAAACTGACCATTACTTTACCGAATGTAAATATAGCGGGCGGGGGGCCTGTGGAGATAGTCATTGCAGCAGAAGCCGGGATTAAAAACCCGCCATCATCAAACTACAACACGCTGAAGGTTTCCACCTCCGCCGAGCCGCGGGAGATCGCCTCGTTTGCCTATGAAGTGTCTTCCAGCTCGTCTCCATCCACTTCCAGCCTAACCGGGCTGAGCGTAACGGCCAGCCCGGACACTGCCGGCCAGGCTGCAGCCTATACCATTGTGATCAAGCCGGGCCTGCTCAGCAGTTTCGGCGGTACGCTCAGCGACCTGGTGCTGACCTTCCCGGCTGCCGGGTCGCTTCCCGACAGTATTCCGGCTGGCAGGGTCAAGGTCAACGGCACAACTGCAGCCGGCACACTGGTCAACAAAACAAGAGGCGAGCTGGTTGTCGTATTGGCGCAAAGCGTCTCCAGCCTGCAACAGATCACGGTGGAAATTGAACAGGAGGCCGGGATAAAAAACCCGTGCGTCGGCGACCACAAGCTGGAAATCGGGGTGATAAAACAAAGCCGCACCGTTCTTTCCGACTGGTTTACAATCAAAGAAGCCTCGGCCTCATCCGGAAGCGGCGGGTCCTCGACGGCGGCTCCGACAGCGCCGGTTGCAGGCAGCGGGAATACGATCGTGCTGCGGATAGGCAGCAACCTGGCCAACGTAGGCGGGGTCCTTTCGATCCTGGATGCTCCGGCCTCGATCATCAACAACTACACCATGGTGCCCCTGCGGTTTGTGGCTGAAGCCTTGGGAGCATCGGCCGAATACAATGCCGTTACCGCGATGGTCACGGTGAAACAAGGGACCAAAGAAATAAACCTCTGGACGGGTTCGAACATGGCCAGGGTCGACGGCAGATATGTCAGCATGAACTGCGAGGCCAGAATTGTCAACAACCGCCTGCTCGTTCCGGTCCGTTTCGTCAGCGAAAACCTGGGAGCGACGGTATCCTGGGACGGGGCCAACCAGCTTATCACAATCACCAGGAATAGTTCCGGCGGTTCCAGTTCGGCTTCGGCCGGCACCGTTTCCACAACTCAACCCCATCCGGTCGGGTTAAAGGTGCGGATCAAGAGCGAACACAGTTATGTGAACCTGAGGACCGGACCTTCCACTTCCAGCCAGCTTGCCGGCAAGCTGCTGCCAGGCCAGACGGCGACCATTGTAGAAAAAAACGGCGACTGGTACAGGGTAAGGTTGAGCACTGGTCAGGAAGCATGGGTGGCGAGCTGGGTGGTCGAGGTGGTTGCATGAACAAGCACGAAGTGGCCGAAATCCTGCGCGAGATCGGCCTGCTGCTTGAAATTAAAGAAGACAACCCTTTCAAAGCCCGGGCATACTATAACGGGGCCAGAGCAGTGGAACTGTTGCAGGAAGACCTGCGGTCGCTGGTAAGCGAAAACAGGTTGCAGGACATCAAAGGCATCGGCAAGGCGCTATCCGAAAAAATCAGCGAGCTGGTCCTGACCGGTGACCTGGAGTATTATCGCCGGCTCAAGGCCAGCCTGCCGGAGGGATTGACCGGACTGCTGAAAGTCAAGGGGTTGGGCCCCAAAAAGGTAAAGACGCTGTATGAGGAGTTGGGAGTCTCCAGCTTGCGCGAACTGGAATACGCCTGCAAAGAGAACCGGCTGGTCGAACTGCGGGGTTTTGGGGGGAAGACGCAAAGCGAGGTCATGGCAGCAATCGACTACTTGAAGAAGTTCCAGGACCGGTACTATTACGCTGAAGCCCTGGGCCAGGGGCTAGCCCTCCTGGAAGCAATCCAAAGCCATCCCGGAACGAAGGAAGCCAGCCTGGCCGGCAGCATTCGCCGGGCCGGGGAAACGGTAAAAGACATCGACCTGGTGGCTGCAGGGGATGATCTGGAGGGGATTGGCCGTTACTTTGCCGCCCTTCCACAGGTCCAGGAGGTTTTGGAAAGAGACGGGAACCACACCCTAGTGCGGTTGGAAACAGGCATCCGGGCCAAATTGCGCGTGGTGGGCACGAAGGAGTACCCGTACGCGCTTTGCCATTTTACCGGGAGCAAGGGACACAACGCCTCCCTGCGGCAGTGGGCGAGGGGAAAGGGCTATGGCTTAAGCGAGCACGGGCTGTTTGCCGGGGAAAAGAGGATCGACTGCCGCAGCGAGGTGGATATATATCAGGTCCTGGGGCTCACATTTATCCCGCCCGAACTGCGTGAAGACCGCGGCGAAATCGAAGCCGCCAGCCGGGGGCAATTGCCGCGGCTGATCGAGAACAGCGACATAAAAGGAGCGTTCCATGTTCACACCAGTTACAGCGACGGGGTAAACACCCTGGAGGAAATGGTGGCGGAAGCGGCCAGGCTCGGCTTACGCTATATCGGGATAAGCGACCACAGCCAGTCTGCATACTATGCCCTGGGGTTAAAAGAGGACAAGATCATAAAACAGCAGGAAGAGATTGCCGCTCTGCGGGAAAAGTACCCGCAGATCGCGATATTCTCGGGGATAGAATCGGACATCAAGGCGGACGGCAGCCTGGACTACCCCGACAAAGTGCTGGAGAGCTTCGATTTTGTTGTGGCCTCCGTCCATTCCCACTTCAAAATGCCGGAAGAGGAAATGACCCGGCGCATAGTCAGGGCCATGAGGCACCCTGCGGTGACCATGCTCGGCCACCCGACCGGTCGCTTGCTTTTGGCCCGCGACGGTTACAAGGTGAATGTGGAGACGCTGCTGGCAACGGCCCGGGAAACCGGGGTTATCATCGAGCTGAATGCCAGCCCGGCCCGGCTTGACCTGGACTGGCGGCACCTTAAAACGGCCAGGGAACTGGGCGTCATGGTCGCCATCAACCCGGACGCCCACCGCGTCGAGGAATTGAACGACGTGTTTTACGGGGTACATGTGGCCCGCAAGGGGTGGCTGGAGAAAAAAGACGTCTTCAACTGCCGTGATGTCCAGGAAATAACGAGATTTCTGGCCGAAAGAAAGAAGCGATAGGACTGAAATTTATGTTTACGGCGGACAATGTTCGTATATAATTTCAGCATAATCGTTACGACCAAGGCGCGTTTGGACATTGGCAGTTGGATAAAATCAGCCGCCGGGGCAAATAATAAACGCCGAAGTGAATCTAATCCCAAGCAGCGGAGGTTGTGCGACGATATGATGCACAAATCAAAGGCCTGCCTGCTGATCGGCCTGGTCCTGATCTTCCTGTTTGTAGGCGGGGTTTTGCTGGACACGTTCAACTTGTCCAAGACCGCCCGCGGTGAGAAGGGGGCCGTTTCCAGCAACGATGTCTGGGTGCTGTCGAAAATAATCACCGGCGAGGCGCGCGGCGAACCGTTCATCGGACAGGTGGCTGTAGGAGCGGTGGTGGTAAACAGGGTCAAGAACCCCAATTTCCCGAACTCCGTGTACGGTGTAGTCTTCGAACCCGGAGCGTTCACGGCCGTTTCCGACGGCCAGTACTACAGGCCGCCCACCAGCTCCGCGATCAAGGCGGCCCGGGCAGCAATCAATGGCTGGGATCCCAGCGGGGGCGCGCTGTATTACTGGAACCCGGCCACCGCCACTTCGCGCTGGATCTGGACCAGGAAGATAATCACCCGGATCGGCAAACACCTTTTCGGCCGCTGACATGCTGACATAAGGAGGGCAAAAACATTGATGAAAAATTGGCGCGGCCTCATTATCCCAGGCTTGCTGGCCGTAGCCCTGCTGGCAACTGCCGCCTGGGGTTACGGCGAGTACAGGGCCAGGCAGCACCTGCAAAACCGGGCAGAAAGTCAGTACCAGAAAGACGCCCTTGAACTGTCCTGGCATGTGGACAACATCTCCGGTCAGCTGGCCCAGGTAATGGTCGCCTCTTCCCAGGAGAAAAACGTCATCGGACTTGCCACACTATGGCGGGAAGCATTTGCGGCTCAGTCCAGCATCGGTGGATTGCCCCTGGCTTTTATCCCCCTTTCCAAGACGGAGAAATTTTTATCGGATGTAGGTGAAGCAGCTTACGGCTTGCTAGAACGCGCAATCCAAAACGCAGAGGGGTTGACGGCCAAAGACAAAGAGGTGATTGCCCAGCTTTACGACAGGTCGAAAACCCTCAAAAACGACCTGAGCAAACTTTCCGCCCAAGTGCTGCACAAAAACCTTAGCTGGACGGAAGTGGAAACGGCCGCGGTCGCTCAAAACAAAAAGCTACAGGACAACACCATACTTGACGGGTTTGAACTGATGGAAAAAAAGATGGAGGAATACCCGGAACTTAATCTGAGCAGGGATTTCGACCCCATAAAACCGGATACCAGGGTGGTCCGGGAAGACAAAAAAATAGATGCCGAGCAGGCCAAGAAGGCGGCCAGGGAATGGTGGTATTCTCCCGGCGACCAGCATGAAGTGAAGGTCGTCTACCAGGGGGTCGGCGACATACCTGAATACGGTTTGGAAATCGTACCGTCACCGGGCGAGGGTGAGCCGGTTTACCTAAGCGTGAGCAAACTTGACGGGACAGTGCTCTGGGCTGTGAAGCCGAGAACGATCGGCCCGACCGGCATCGACGTCAGCGAGGCGGAACGCAGGGCGCTGGGCTTTTTGGAGAAGCGCGGCTTTAAGGACGTGATTGCCGTCAAGGTCGAACAGGAAGACGACAGCGCTGTATACACCTTTGTGCCCCGGCAGGGAGAGGTCCTGCTGTATCCCGACCAGCTGAAGGTGATGGTGGCCCTGGACAACGGCGAAATAAACGGGTTTGAAGGCGCGACGCATTACATGTTCCACCGGGAAAGGACCCTCCCGGCGCCTGTCCTAAGCGAAAAAGATCTGCAAAAGCTGATCAGCCCCAACTTAAGGATCGAGCTGGTCCGTCCGGCCCTGATCAGCAACAGCCGCGGCAGAGAGGTTTTGACCTGGGAGGTCAGGGGGTCCTACGAAGATGACAAATTTGCCATCTTTTACAATGCCCAAACCGGCAGCGAAGAAGAAATCACCAGGATCACGCCGCCACCCAGGTTTGTTTTTTCCGCCGCCGGCTGAGCGGGCTGCAGCGCCGTCACCTGGCGGCGTTTTTTTATTTTACGTCTGTCATTGAGCACGCGTTGACATGGCAGCAATGTCCAACATATAATTGTGAAAAGGAAAAGGCATTCGTGCAGGCCGGCGGTATGCTTGGTGTTTTTGCTTTTTTGGGGATACTGAGTGATGGGCAAAACCGGAGGAGGAAACGGAGAATGAACATTATCGCTTCCATCAGGGAAAAAATCCGCCAGGAGGTAAAAAACGCCCTGTTAAGGGCCCGGCAGGCAGGCCGGCTGAACTTTCAACAGGCACCGGAATTTGTGGTAGAAGTACCCAGGGAGAAGTCTCACGGCGATTTTGCCGTCAATGCGGCAATGGTCCTGGCCAAGGAAGCGCGAATGGCTCCCCGGGCCATCGCCCAGGCAATAGTGGAGTGCTTGCGGGATGAAGAAGGCCTGTTCGATAAGGTGGAGGTGGCCGGTCCCGGGTTTATAAATTTTTTTCTTAACAATTCCTGGATGTACGGGGTTTTGCCGACGGTCATAAAACAGGATGCCAAATACGGGCATTCGGATTTCGGAAGGGGCCAGAAGGTTCAGGTGGAGTTCGTCAGCGCCAACCCCACCGGGTTGTTGCACATGGGTAATGCCAGGGGCGCAGCCATAGGGGACACCCTGAGCAATATACTGGCGGCGGCCGGCTATGAGGTGACCAGGGAATTCTATATCAACGACGCCGGCAATCAGATCGAAAACTTCGGCAAATCGCTTGAAGCGCGTTATCTCCAGCTTTTTGGCGTTGATGTCCCGTTCCCCGAAGAAGGCTACCACGGTGAAGACATTATCGAAACAGTAAAAAAAATTGCCGCCGAGGTTAAGGACGGGTATTTGAAACTTGAATCGGGGCTGCGCCGGGAGTTGCTAACCAAAAAGGCCCTGGCGGAAAAGATGAATGCGATTAAGAACGACCTGGCCGAGTTCGGGGTGGAATACGATGTCTGGTTCAGCGAACAGACCCTCCACGACAGCGGGGCGATTACGGAAACAATTCGCGAATTAAGGGAAAAGGGCTACATATATGAAGAAGGGGGTGCCTTGTGGTTCAAATCGACGCTGTTTGGCGACGAAAAAGACGAAGTGGTAGTCCGTTCCAACGGCGTACCCACCTATTTCGCGGCCGATATAGCTTACCACAAGAATAAATTCGAGAGGGGCTTCGACCGGGTGATCGATATCTGGGGCGCTGACCACCACGGCCACGTTTCCCGCATGAAAGGCGCCATGAAAGCGCTCGGTTTCAATCCCGACAACCTCCAGATCGTCCTCATGCAACTGGTCCGCCTTTACCGGGGCGGCGAAATTGTGCGCATGTCCAAGCGGATCGGCCGGTACATCACCCTTTCCGAGCTGGTGGATGAAGTGGGCAGGGATGCCGCGCGCTATTATTTCGTAATGCGCAGCCCCGACAGCCACCTGGATTTTGACCTGGACCTGGCCAAACAGGAATCGGCGGAAAACCCGGTTTATTACGTGCAATACGCCCATGCGCGCATCAACAGCATATTGAAGGCGTTTGCCGGTCAGATGCCCGCGGTTGGCGAGGTGAACTTCAATTTGCTGACTGAGCCGTATGAGACCGAACTGATCCGCAAAATCGCGGATTTGCCGGAAGAAATTGCCGGCGCGGCCATTAATTTGGAACCTCACCGGCTGCCGCGCTATGCTCACGAACTGGCATCCCTGTTCCACAGCTTTTACAACAGCTGCCGCGTCCTGACGGACGACGAGGAACTCAAAAAGGCGCGGCTCCTCCTGGTGGACGCCGTCCGTATAACCCTGCGCAATGTTCTTGGACTGATTGGAGTGAGCGCTCCTGTAAGGATGTAGCCCCAACAGCGCAACCAAATCAGATAAAGTTTTGTTGCAGGCAGGATGGTGAACGGGCAAACGAGAATATAGGAAGGAATTATTGCATGTATTGCGCATGTAGTGGATGATGATGAGGTTTACCGAAGGGGTGATAATAAAAATGGAAGAAGCCGGTTTGGAAATCAATCCGAAACTGTCGGAAGTTGATATTGCTTACCAGATCCTGAAAAAAAGCGGTTCGGGCAAGAACTTTCGCGAGTTGATGCAGCAAGTTTGCGCCATTAAAGGGATTAATCCAGACAACCCCCAGTTGATGGCCGCCTTTCATACCCAGATCAACCTGGATAACCGTTTCGCTTACCAGGGCCAGGGAAACTGGGGGTTAAAGGAATGGACCCAGGCTAAGGTTGTGCGCCGCAACATTTCATACGCTGCTAGCAGGCCCGTTCCTTTCCGCCGTCGTTCCTTGCAGGACGAAATCGAGCATGATGAAAGCGAATACAGCGAAGCGTATGATTTAATGCCAGCCGAAGATGAAGAAGAATGGGAGGAATGAAGGGGCTGTACGGATTTTTAACAATGGTCGGGATAAATGCCGGGGAAGCCCATAAAAAAGCGGGGACGGACGGTAAAAAGTGATCAATGCATTTGACTGTCAAAGACGATAAGGATAGAATTTATTCGGCGTATTTGGCGCGTTCGAAGCTCAGAAAAAGTCGCAGCACAGGAGGGGGAGAAATTGCCGGCCAAGTTCGTGTTTGTTACGGGTGGAGTTGTATCGTCCCTGGGGAAGGGCATCACCGCCTCGTCCCTGGGAAGACTTCTGAAAAACCGGGGTTTGAAAGTAGCCGTGCTCAAATTCGATCCGTACATCAACGTCGATCCGGGTACAATGAGCCCTTACCAGCATGGCGAAGTATTTGTCACTGAAGATGGCGTGGAGACGGACCTGGACCTGGGGCATTACGAAAGGTTCATTGACATTAATGTCACCCGCCTGGCGAACGTTACGACCGGGCAGATTTACGGCTCGGTTATTGCCAAGGAAAGGCGGGGGGACTACCTGGGCGGTACTGTGCAGGTAATCCCTCACATTACCAACGAGATCAAGGAGGCCATTCACCGGGTTGCCAGGGAAAACGACCCTGACGTGGTCATAACCGAAATCGGCGGTACTGTCGGCGACATTGAATCACTCCCGTTCCTTGAGGCGATCAGGCAGCTGAAAAGCGACCTGGGCAGAGACAACGTAATGTATATCCATGTTACCCTCGTTCCGTACCTGAAGGCGGCCGGTGAAGCGAAAACGAAGCCTACCCAGCACAGCGTAAAGGAACTGCGCAGCATCGGTATTCAGCCGGATGCCATCGTTTGCCGGTCGGAGAGGCCTCTTTCCAAAGAAATGGAAGAAAAGCTGGCCCTGTTTTGCGACATTGACAAGGACGCCGTGATCCAGGCCGTCGATGCCGAAACGATTTACGAGGTCCCCCTCATGCTGAAAGCGGAAGGGCTTGACGATATAGTTGTCGAAAGGTTGGGCCTGCAGTGCGGTGAAGCCCAGCTTGACGAGTGGAAAGAGATAGTCAGGAAGATAAAGGAACCGCGCGGCTGCGTAAATGTGGCCTTGGTGGGTAAGTACGTGGAGCTGCCCGATGCCTACATGAGCGTCTGCGAGGCTTTGCGCCACGCTGGAATAGCCCATAAGGTCTCGGTGAAGATCGAGATGATCTATTCGGGTGACCTGGAGAACGGCGAAGATGTCGGGCCATTTCTGAAGAATGCCGACTGCGTCCTGGTACCGGGAGGCTTCGGGGACCGGGGCATCGAGGGAAAGATCAAGGCTATTAAGTACGCCCGGGAAAACAAACTGCCCTTTTTCGGGATATGCCTGGGCATGCAGCTGGCGGTAGTGGAATATGCGCGCAGTGTGGCCGGGCTGGATGCCAACAGTTCCGAATTCGACCTGCATACGCCGCATCCCGTCATTGACCTGTTGCCCGAACAAAAGAACATAACGGATATGGGCGGGACCATGAGGCTGGGGAGGTACCTTTGCCGGCTAATTCCAGGCACAAAGGCTTATGCCGCATACAACGAGATGGAAGTAAGCGAGCGCCACCGGCACCGTTTCGAATTCAACAACGACTACCGCGAGATACTGTCACGGCACGGCCTGGTGATCAGCGGGCTTTCGCCCGACGGGCGCCTGGTGGAGATAGTTGAGCTGGCCGATCACCCTTGGTTTTTGGGCTGCCAGTTCCACCCGGAGTTCAAGTCGAGACCCAACAGGGCCCACCCACTGTTCAGGGATTTTATCGGGGCAGCCGTAAAACGGAAGGGTCTTCCTCTGCTGTGATGGGCGCTGAATAAAAACCGCCTTCAGGGGCGGTTTTTAGCTTTTTTTAAGGCGGTTGAGCGGAATTTGGCCGGCGGCAAAATAAACATGAAACAAGTCCCGCGTTTTGAGATAGCAGTATACATTTTGGAAGACATTGGTTACAATAAGAATTGACATAAGTCCAGGCTGAACAACGACTCGGGAGGGACCAGATGTATCGAGCGAGGCTGATTGGACCGCAGGAGAAAGAAACCTATAACAATTTTGTAGCTTATGCTCCCAAGGGGCACATCCTTCAATCCTATGAATGGGGCGAAATAAAGGGCAAAGGAGAGTGGCGGCCGATCAGGCTGCTGGTGGAAGATGACCTAGGGGTGCCCCGCGCAGCTATTTCCATTTTGAAACGGCGCGTCCCCGTGCTGAGGAAAACCATTTTTTACGCTCCGCGGGGGCCGGTGGGTGATCTCGATGACTGGAATCTGATGGATTTCCTGTTCGCGGAAGTAAAAAAACTCGCCAGGCAACACCAAGCCATTTTCCTAAAAATCGACCCGGATATTCCTTCCGGCTGCCGGTCCTTTGACGAGTACCTAAAGTCGAGAAATTTTGTCGCCGTCGGCCATGATGCCGGCTTCGAAGGCGTCCAGCCCAGATTTGTTTTTCGCCTTGATCTGGCCCCCTCTCTGGAAGACCTTTTCGGCCGCTTTCATCCCAAGACCCGCTATAACATCAGGCTGGCCGAAAAAAAGGGGGTGGAGGTTCGCGACGACTGCACCAGGGAAGACCTGCCGGTCTTTTACGAGCTGCTGAAGGAAACCACGGAGCGCGATAGGTTTCTTGTCCGTCCCTACCCGTATTTTCTTGACCTCTGGGATCATCTTGCCCCACCCGGGTACCTGAAACTGTTCCTGGCTTATTACGAAGGCCGAGCCATTGCCGGGACCCTGGCCTTTCTCTTCGGGGACAAAGCCTGGTATATCTACGGGGCTTCTTCCAACAGCCACCGGAACACCATGCCCAACTACCTGTTGCAGTGGCGGATGATCCAATGGGCCAAACAAAACGGCTGCCGGCTTTACGACTTCAGGGGGGTGCCGGGGAACCTCTCAGAAGACAACCCCCTTTACGGGCTGTACCGGTTCAAGAAAGGCTTCAACGGGACATACACCGAATTTATCGGCGAGCACGACCTGGTGTTCCTGCCCCTTTATTACTGGCTTTGGACACGGCTCGAGCCTTTGTACCAGAAAAATGTCAGGCGGCTGATCAACCTGAAAAAACGGCTGAAGAAACTGGAGCGTTGATAATGATGGACGGCCTTTCAACTGCTTCCAAGTGGGTAGAGGTAGACCTTGAGGCCATAAGCCACAATTTCCTTCAGTTGCGCCGGCTGCTTGGCGCAGGCGTGAAGATGCTCGGGGTGGTCAAGGCAGACGCTTACGGCCACGGCGCGGTTGAGGTGTCGCGGACCCTGGAACGGTTGGGAGTCGACATGCTGGGCGTGACTACAGTGGAGGAGGGCCGGCAGTTGAGACAGGCAAAGATCGGCGCGCCAATCTTGGTCTTCGGCCCGTTTTTACCGGAAGAGGCCCAGGCTTTTGCCGACCTAGAACTCACCGCGACCGTCGCTTCCCGACAGGCCCTGGAATGGCTGAACGATGCCGGTATACGCTCCAAACGCAGGATAAGCGTTCACTTGAAGGTTGAAACCGGGATGGGGCGCCTGGGGTATTGGCCGGAGGAAACCGCCGACGCAGCCCTGGCGGTTCTGAACAGCTCCGGGCTGGTGCTGGATGGGGTTTATTCCCATTTGGCAACCGCGATGTGGAAAAACAAAACAACCGCCCGCAAGCAGTTCGACCTGTTCAAAAAGGCGCTGGAGGGACTGGAAAGAGTTGGCGTTACAGGGATAACCAGGCATCTGGCCAACAGCGCCGCGCTTTTGGATTTGCCGGAAATGAGGCTGGACATGGTCCGTGCCGGCACCCTGCTGTACGGGCAGTATCCGAGCCCCTGGCAGGAAGGGATGCTGGACCTGAAGGACCCTTGGGCCCTGAAGGCGCGCGTTGTTTATCTGCGCGAACTGCCGCCGGGCCACGGGGTGGGATACGGCCGTGCGTTCGTAACCTCCCGCCGGACGACAGTCGCGGTTTTGCCGGTGGGCTTTACCGACGGGTGGCAGGTCGAGCCGGTCTTTAAACCGGCCGGCTTTCTGGAACTGCTAAAAGGGCTGGCCAAGCTGGTTCTACAATACCTGAACCATCCCCGGGTGAGGCCGGCTGTCGTCTTTCCCGGGGGACAAGGGCGCGTAATAGGGAAAGTGGGCATGCAAATGACGATGGTGGACGTGACCGGAATTCCTGGCCTGGACATTGGGACCCCGGCCCTGGTGCCGGCCAGGAGAACAGCGGTTAGCCCGGCGGTTCCCAGGCGATATGTTTGGCAGGGAGAAAAAGCCGGACTGCCGTCAACAAATTCTCAAGGAAAAGGGATGGTAGACCATGGGTGTTCACGGTAAGGTGCTGGTGGTGGATGACCAGGAAGGAATCAGACGGCTGCTCGGCGAGACCTGCGCCATTCTAGGGTATGAGGCGTTTACCGTTTCAACGGGCAACGAGGCGGTCCGGGTTGCGGCCAACAACCAATTCAGCGCAGCGCTGATCGACATGAAATTGCCCGGATTGAGCGGGCTTGAAACCATCAAACGTCTTCGCGAATTAGCCCCGAAAATGAAAATAGTCCTGATGACCGGCTACGGCGAGATTTACCAGGCCGAAGACATTGCTCGGCTGGGGGTGTGCGGGATCATCCGTAAACCGTTTGATCTGGATGAAATAAAGGATTTTCTAGAAACCATGAACAGCGCTTGATGACCGGCAGCCTGAAAATGTATCCTGCTTCTTCTTAAAAAATGGCAGGATTTTGCAAGGCGATGAAGAATACTCACCAAAACAGCACACAATAAACTGACGGCCGATTTTATCACAGGTAATTATTGATTAATTTATTTATCATATCAAGTCAAGGAGGGTTTACCGATGCCGCTGGTTACCGGAAAAGAACTGCTGGAAAAAGCCGAACAGGGAGGTTATGCCGTAGGGGCCTTTAACTGCAACAATATGGAGATAGTTCAGGCCATTGTTGCGGCGGCCGAGGCGGAGAACGCCCCGGTTATCATCCAGGCCAGCCAGGGCGCCATTAAGTATGCGGGCCTGGAGTATATCGTCGGGCTGGTCGGCGTGGCTGCTAAGAACGCCCGCATTCCCGTTGCCCTGCACCTGGACCACGGAACAAGCTTTAACCAGGTTGTCCAGTGCATTCGCTACGGTTTCACCTCGGTAATGATCGACGGGTCCAAACTTCCCCTGGAAGAGAACATCGCCCTGACCAGAAAAGTGGTGGAGATCGCGAAAGCGGTGGGTGTATCGACTGAGGCCGAACTGGGCAAGATCGGCGGGACCGAAGATGACATTTCCGTGCTGGAAAAAGAAGCGATGCTGACCGACCCCGAGGAAGCCAAAATATTTGTTGAGCAGACCGGAGTGGACTCGCTGGCTATTGCCATAGGAACCGCCCACGGCCAGTACAAGTTCGACCCGGAACTCGATTTTGACCGGCTGGCCAGGGTGCGCAGACTGGTAAACATACCGATTGTGCTGCACGGGTCGTCCGGGGTGCCGGACAAAGACATCCAGAAGGCCATCGCGCTTGGCGTGCGCAAGGTAAACATCGATACCAACATTCGCGAGGCCTTCGTCAGGGGAGTGCGGGAAGCCATCAAGAATCCCAAAGAGATTGACCCGCGCAAGATACTCGGCCCGGCCCGGGAAGAAATGACGGCCATTGTCAGGGAAAAAATCCGCCTGTTCGGTTCCAGCGGTAAGGCCTGACCGCGCCGGGCGGTGAGAATGGTACCGGCTTTGAACCGAAAGGGCAAAGAGAATCTAGCGATCCATGGAGGGATGCGCATGGAGTTGTTCCTTGATTCAGCGAACCTGGAAGAGATCAGGGACGCTGTGGAGCTGGGGGTCATCAGCGGGGTAACCACCAACCCCACGCTGGTGGCCAGGGAAAAAGGGGCGGATTTCATTGAGCTTGTGAAGCGGATAGCCGAGATGGTTCCGGGTCCGGTGAGCGCGGAGGTCATATCAACCGCTGCGCCCGGTATGATCGAGGAAGCCAAAAGGCTGGCGGCCATAAAGGACAACGTGGTCATCAAAATACCCATGACGGCCGAAGGGCTGAAAGCGGTAACCGTTTTGCAGCGGGAGGGCATCAAGACCAACGTGACGCTGGTCTTTTCGCTCAACCAGGCCCTGCTGGCCGCCAGGGCCGGGGCCTCGTTCGTCAGCCCATTCGTGGGCAGGCTGGACGACATCGGGTTTGACGGGATGTCCCTGGTGGCGGATATTGCCCGGGTGTATGAAATCCATGAGCTGAAGACCAGGGTCATCGCCGCCAGCATCAGGCACCCGCTGCATGTTGTTGAAGCCGCCAGGGCTGGGGCCGATATCGCTACCATACCCTATAAGGTACTGCTCCAGATGATTGAACATCCCGTTACCAGGATCGGCATCGAGAGATTCCTGGCAGATTGGGAAAACGCCATGAAGAAAGCCGGCGAGAGATAGCCGGGCAAGCCTCAATAGTGCGGATGCAGTCATTAAGAGGGGGAGGAGAGCAAGATGTCTTCAGAGAGGTTGGACTGCGTGATCGAACGGGAACTGGCGCTGGAGTTTGCGCGCGTAACAGAGGCTGCTGCCCTGGCATCTGCGCGCTGGTGGGGGCGCGGTGACAAGAACGCTGCCGACGACGCGGCGGTTAGGGCTATGCGGGCCATGTTCGATACCATCAACATTGAAGGCACTGTGGTGATCGGCGAAGGAGAGATGGACGAAGCACCGATGCTCTATATCGGTGAAAAGGTGGGCCGGGGGAAACACATCCAGGTTGATGTGGCGGTGGACCCGTTGGAGGGGACGAACCTGGTGGCCAAAGGACTGATGGGTGCCATTGCGGTGCTGGCCGTTGCGCCCCGCGGCTGTTTGCTGCACGCTCCGGACATGTACATGGAGAAGATCGCGGCAGGCCCTGCCGCCGTCGGGAAGATTAGCCTGGATGCCAGTGTCGCTGAAAACGTCAAGGCGGTGGCCCAAAGCCTTGACAAGGGCATTAATGACCTGACTGTGGTGGTTCTCGACCGGCCGCGCCACAGCGAAATAATCAAGGAGCTGCGGCGCCTGGGAGTCAGGATCAAACTGATCAGCGACGGGGACGTTTCACCGGCCGTAGCGACAGCAATCCCGGGGTCGGGAGTCGATATGGTGCTGGGGATCGGCGGGGCGCCGGAAGGAGTGTTGGCGGCCGCTGCCCTGCGCTGCCTCGGCGGGGAGTTTCAAGGGCGGCTATGGCCGGAAGACGAACAAGACCGGGAACGCGCCCGCAAACTGGGAATCGACGATTTGAACCGGATCCTCACCATGGAAGACCTGGTAAAGGGAGAGGACGTTATCTTTGCTGCTACGGGTGTAACGGACGGCGATTTCCTGAAAGGCGTGCGGTTTTATGGCAATATTGCCACCACCCATACCGTCGTCATGCGCAAGGCATCGGGAACCGTAAGGTTTATCGAAGCCCAACATCGCGTGGACAGGAAAACCAAATACGTTCTGGTATAAAGTGTATACATCACAAGAACGTTGCGTAAAAGAACACTGCGGCATCTGTCAATGTTCTATGAAAATGTCACCTTAGAAGATACGGATTTATTCTGAGAAAATGTCATCATCAAAGAATGATTAAAGTGAAAAGAGGACGGCTGCCCTTGACAAAGTGGGCTGAGTAAAAATTGG
>Ga0067045_1029079_pt1 | contig 24095 bp, 18 predicted proteins | sample TerdegcTABiofilm_FD_59184 | JGI IMG/M metagenome (GOLD analysis project Ga0067045, IMG submission 59184) | Combined Assembly of (Gp0054472, Gp0054536) Wastewater bioreactor microbial communities from Singapore -Terephthalate degrading... | reverse complement strand
GCGGCCGCTCCGGACAGGGTTCCATACCTTTCGGACCTCGGTCTTCACAAGCTTCGTGCCACTGCGTGGAGATCCGGTTCGACGGCTCACTCGGGCTTTTTCAAAACTCCCTGAGTTTTGAAAAAGCTAGCTTGAAATCCGCGATCGGGCGCGGCGGTTGCAACGAAACCGCAAGCAATCGCAAAGCCGATTTCAAAAGTGACGGACTTTTGAAATTGGCTCACCGGCCGGTCAATTCCCGCACCAGGGCCTCGGCGAAGAGGTCATGGTAGTCTCCCTGGGCCGTGATAAAGGGCCCGTCCACGACGACCTTCTCGAAGGAGTAGATGACGCCGGCCCGTATAAAGACCCCCCGGTTGTATCCCGTCGCGGTGCGTCCGGTAAGGACGCCGAACTTGGCCAGGGTGGTGGCCCCCGCGCAGATCCCGGCAAGGCGCTTGCCCAGATCCCGCGCCTCCCTGAGCTTCTCCCCGAGAGACTCGTCGTGGTACAAGTAATTCAAGGTACCCGTCCCTCCGATCACGCAGACAAGGTCGAAGTCCCCGGGTCGGAGCTCCCCCAGGGGGGCGTCCGGCGTCACCCGGCCTCCTTGGGTGCCGACGGCTTCGCCTTCGGCGTTGCAGTAGATCCGTACCTCCACCCCCGCCGCGGACAGGGCGTCCCGGAGGACGAAGAACTCGGGATCATAGAAATTCCTGGGCGGCAGGATCAGGGCGGCCTTCCGACCCCCGGAGGTCGTCGGCGCGCTATCCTCCGATGCCGCGGACAGGGAAAGCGCCGGGAGAAAGCAAAGGCAGGCGGCCAGGAAGATTCGTAGACGTCCGCGGATCTTTTTGGATTCCATGGATTCTCCTTACGATATCGATCTTTTTAGTTCGATCCGGCTATTGTGGCGATTCGGAGTATACCACACGGTGCGACGCCTGCCAAAATCCCCCGACCCGTGATATAGTGCAGGTCCCCAGATACCACGAAAGGCGAAGTTATTACTGTATGGAAGATATACTATTGGACGGCGAAAGCCTGACCCTGGAACAGGTGGAACGGGTAGCCCGCGGAGGCGCCCGGGCGACCCTCGCGGACTCCGCGATCCCCCGGATGGAAGCATCCCGGGCGGTCGTGGATCGCTGCGTCTCCGAGCGGCTTGTGCGGTACGGGATCACGACAGGTTTCGGCAAATTCAGCGACGTGGTGATCTCCCCGGAGAACAATGCGACCCTCCAGCGAAACTTGATCATGAGCCACGCCTGCGGGGTCGGGGAACCTTTCCCCGCGGAGGTGGTCCGGGCGATGCTGCTGTTGCGGGCCAACGCCCTGGCCGTGGGGAGCTCCGGGGCCCGGGTTTCCACGGTGAACGCCCTCCTGGACCTGCTGAACTCCGGGGTCGTCCCGGTAATCCCGGAAAAGGGCTCCCTGGGCTCATCCGGAGACCTTGCTCCTCTGGCCCACATGGCCCTGGTCCTCTGCGGCATGGGCGAGGCCTTCTACCGCGGGGAACGGATTCCCGGGGCGGAAGCCCTTTCGCGGGCGGGGCTGAAACCGGTAGAGCTCTCGGCCAAGGAAGGGCTGGCCCTGATCAACGGCACCCAAGCCATGACCGCCGTGGCCGCCCTGGCCTGCGCGGACGCCTTGCGCCTGGTCGGACTGGCGGACGGCCTGGCCGCCCTGACTCTCCAAGCCCTCCGGGGCATCACGGACGCCTACGACGGCCGCATCCACGAACTCCGCCGCCAGGAGGGCCAAACCGCCAGCGCGGCCGCCCTCCGGGACCTGCTTTCAGGCTCGGGCCTGACGACCCGGCAGGGGGAGCTGAGGGTCCAGGACGCCTACGCCCTGCGGTGCGTGCCCCAGGTCCACGGGGCCAGCCGGGACGCGATCGTCTACGTGCGGACCGTGGTCGGCCGGGAGCTGAACGCCGCCACGGACAACCCCCTCATCTTCCCGGACGGCTCGGGCTACGGGGACATTCTTTCAGGGGGCAACTTCCACGGCCAACCCGTGGCCCTGGCCATGGACTTCCTGGCCATTGCCTTGGCGGAGCTGGCCGACCTGTCCGAGCGCCGCACCGAACGTCTGGTCAACCCGGCCCTGTCCAACGGGCTCCCGGCCTTCCTGGTCAAGGAGGGAGGGGTCAACTCGGGCTTCATGATCCTCCAGTACGTGGCCGCGGCCCTGGTCAGCGAGAACAAGGTCCTGGCCCACCCGGCCAGCGTGGACTCCATCCCCTCCAGCGCCAACCAGGAGGACCACGTCTCCATGGGGACCATAGCCGCGCGCAAGGCCCGGTCGGTCTTGGAAAATCTTCAACAGGTCTTGGGGATCGAGTGGCTGGCGGCCTGCCAGGCGATCGACCTGTTGGGAGGGTCGGACAAGCTCTCCCCCGCCACCCGGAAACTCTACGACACGCTGCGCTCAAAAATCCCCTTCGTGGACCGGGACCGGGTGATGTACCCGGACCTGCAAACGGCGAAGTCGCTGGTGGCGGGGACGGTGGACAGTGGAGGGTGAGCGGATGGAATCGACGGCCGCTGCGGAGCCAGCCGCCCAGGCATAGAACGGCTACAGGACCGGCGTCTCGCTCCCGACCACCGGCCGCAGTCCACTGTTTTCCTACCCGGAATTGATGTCCCCTGCCCGGTCAGGGTATGATGATCGGGGCTTCGGCGCGCCGATCGCCGCCTCGCACATCCCCATCCCCCGGGAGGTTCTGTATGCCGGTAAAACGCGATTTCGGGCTCCGGCTCGACCGCACGTCCCCCCAGGAACGCGGCCGACTCATGGCCTACATCAACATCAAGCTGGCCAGTCTCGGCCTGCCCGTCTATTCCCGGGAGGGCACGGCCTTCGTGGAGCTGGCCCGGGAACTGATCGAGAACTACCGGGAAAAGGATCGCCTTCTTTCGGGCTACCTGCCCCCCGCGGACCAGCGCATCCAGGCGTTCCTGAACGATTACCTGGCCGACACGGGCCTTCCCGAGATTCCCCGGCTGCCCTCGAACACCCTGACTTTGGACCGCTACGGCATGGCCCGGGAACTCTCCCTGCCTCCCGAAGCCTCCTCGTACGCCTCCCCCACCCTTACCTCCTATCGCATCCGGAACGGCATCCTCCACAACCCCGCCAACGACCGGCGGACCACGGAGGGGGTCTTCCACGTGGCCGACGGGGGGCTCCCGGTGCCCCCGGACAAGAAGGCGGTGCCCAAGGCCGTGTTCGGCCGGATTCTGGCGGCGGCCATCAATCCTCCGGCCGAGCTCCTGACCATCCCATTTACGGCCCAGGAGGCCAAACCGGGCCGGGCCTTCCTCTCCCTGCTGCTCCGACCCATAGTCCAGCCCGAGGTGCCCGAGGTCTGCCCGGAGCGCTCCATGGAAATCCGGTTCTTCGCCCCGGGATCCTTGGCCGCGAACCTGGACTTCGTGGAGAGCATCTTCGGGAACTCCGGGGACCCCTACATCGCGGAAAACGACGCCGCCCTGGATCCGATCCACTGGACCGGCCACACGGGATGCATCCTCCTGGCCACCCACCTCGTGGGCCTGAAGAAGCGAGACCTGGGGCTTCCCCGCTGGGATGACGCCTCCGAACGGCAGCGCCGGGACGGCATGGCCTGGAAGGACCCGGAGGAGCTCTACAACGAGGGCAAACCCTTCAAGATCTGCGCCCGGAACGAACGGGGCGTGATCGTAACCATCATCGCGGACAACTACTTCGGGTACTCCAAGAAGGAGGTGAAGACCCAGATCTCCTTCTCCGCAAACCTCCTGGGCATGACGGAAGAGGAGCACGCCGGAGGCGCCCTGGTCTTCCCGACCTACAACCTGGGCACCCGATTCGTGCCGGACGCGAACCTGAAGAGCCGGGGCCACAACTTCGACGAAGTCGTCCGCCTGCTCAAGGACCATATCGAGGAGCACCCGGACGGATTCGCCCGGGACCGGACCTTCCCGGGCATCGTCTACCTTCCCGAGGACGCCCAGATCTCCCTGGAGGATCAGGCGGCTCGATGGACCCGGGACGGGAAGGAGTATTCCCTCCGCATTCTGCCCCACGAGGTCTATGTCCACCCCACGGGGTATAAGATCAGCATGAACCGCCACGCGGGCTCCGGGGCCTGGCGCCTCGTGGGAACCACGGCCGTCGGTCTTGTCTGCCACAAGCCCTGCACGGTATCCGGCGGCGGCAAGTCCGAAATCTCCAAGAGCATCTGGGACGCCATAGAGTACTTCCCCTTCATCATCGGGGACTACGAGTCGGACATGGCCCAGGTCCGGGATATCCTGGAGAGGGATTACTCGAACCGATTCCGAGCCACGAAGGAAAAACACCGTCCCGACGACCGTAAGATCCTCTCGGGCAAGCGCTCCCTGGGCAGCGTGATCAAGCTCTTGTCCCCCTCGCCCTTGTATACGGACGAATACAACGAGTGGCTTGCGACCATTCCGGAGCGCATCAAGGCCCTGGTCTTCCTGATCAAGCGCTTCTACAGCCCCGACTGGGGAGAGGACTGGGCCAAGCATTTCACGGTGGATACCGTGAACGGGACCGCCGGGAACATCCTCAAGTACGAGGGACGCCCGGTCCTGGGATCCTACCTGCGGGTGGGGTACGCTCCCGACGGCCGGCGCAGGATCTTCAAGCTCCGCCAGGACTTCCTGCCCGCGGAAAAGGTCCAGTGGGAGGACGACATCACCGCCAGCATCGTACTTCCCAAAGCCTCGGTTCCGGAGGTCTCCGGAGCCTCTCCCGGGGTGTCGGTCAAGTTCTGCAAGAACGCGGAAGCCCGGTTCTTCCAGCGCCCCGACGACGCGGTCATCCGGGGCTACGACAAGCAGGCCGAAAAGGACATGGCCCGGCCGGACAACTTCATCTCCAACTTCGAGCCCCTGTCCCGGTCCAAGGCCCATGCCATGATCGAGAAGACCATCGAGTTCTCCGCCTACACCGAGCCCATGCGGCGCTTCATCGAAGAGGCGGAACGGGACGACGAGTTCGACTGGTTCGTCGCCAGCGACCAGCCCCGGATGGTGGACGGCAAGCCCTCCAAGAACCCTCGGTACCTCCAGCTGGATCCGAACCACATCGAGCCCTGCAAGCGCTACCTCGCGGACCTCGGACACCGTCTGTTCTTCCGCATCCCGGAGGACAAGCCGGTCCTACACCCCGTCGGAGCCACCCTTCCGGGACGCAGGAACAACCCGGCGGATCCTGCAGGCAAGATCCGGCCCCTGGCGGTCTACGGCCCGATCCATTACCAGGAGCTTCCGGAGCTCTTCATGGACTTCGTCTGCTCCCTGACCGGCAAGAGCCCCTCCACCACCGGCGCCGGCAGCGAGGGAGCCCTGACCAAGGGCCCCTTCAACGCCCTGGTTCCGACCACGGACCTGAACGCGGCCCTGCTTTCGTACATCCTTACCGGCTACGGAGGCTTCTCCAGCGCCGCGGGCTACATCGGCGGCAAGTACAAAGTCAACCACGACATTTCCCTCTTGATCCCCGAGCTCTGGTCCCGGATGGATCCGGAAGAGAAGGATCCCGCCTTCCTGATCGCCAACGGTTTCCTGGAAAAGGTCGAGGACTTCGACTACCAGGGCCGGAGGATCCCCGCCAGCCGGCTGGGCTACCGGATCACATCCCTCTTCGCCGCCACCTTCCTGGGCAGGATCTTCGACACCCCCGGCTCCGTCTTCCCCGAGGACTTCCTCAAGCCCGAGCTCCAGGATCTGGCGGAGTTCGTAGACGGGGTGGAGAACATCGCGGAAGCCCAGGCCAAGGTGGCCCGGGAGTACCTGGCGGACGGGAGCGTGGAGGCGGCCATACCGCCCCTGCAGGCGATCCTGCACGTCATGGCCGAGGGAACCTGGAACGGCAAGACCCTGGACGATCCGGAGCTGCGCCGGCTCTTCGACCGGGAGGCCGTCCTGGCCTCGGACTGGTACCGGGAGCGCCTGGAACGCTATCGGGACAAGCAAGTCACCTTCCTGGAGCGCTCGATCATCGAGATCCGCAAGGCCAAGACCGATCAGCGATTCACGGACCCGGCCTTCGCACCCCGCCTGGACAGGATCCTCAAGGCCGCGGAAAAGGAACTCCGCACCGTCCTGGACCCCGCCTTCGTGGAGGGTCTGGTCGGGACCCTGGGCGCGGACCCCCTGTTCACGGGCCGAAAACCCGTCCCGAGAAAGTGAGAACCCCGATGGCGAAGGATCTGTACATCCGGGACATCGCGGAGCTGGCCACGCCCACGGGACGGGCCGCCCGCCGAGGCAAGGACATGGCCGATGTATTGGTGGTGCCCGACGCCGCCGTCCTGATCCGGGACGGTACGGTCGCCTGGGCCGGACCCGCCGCGAAGGCGCCCGCCGTGCCGCCGGGTGTCCCGGTCCTCTCGGCGCGAGGCGGGACCGTGGTCCCCGGCTTTGTTGACTCCCACACCCACTTCGTCTTCGCCGGGGACCGCTCCGAGGAGTTCCTCTGGCGGGCCGGGGGACTTCCCTACATGGAGATCCACCGCCGGGGCGGCGGGATCCGGAGGTCCATGGACGCCACCCGGGCGGCCTCCCGGGAAGAGCTCGTCGAGATCGGCCGGAAGAGGCTTAGGACCATGCTTTCCCTGGGGATCACCACCGTGGAGGGAAAGAGCGGCTACGGCATGAACCTGGAAACGGAGCTGCGCCAGCTGGAGGCCATGGAAATCCTGGGCCGGGAACAGCCCGTCCGGATCGTCCCCACCTTTCTGGGTCCCCACTCGACCCCGCCGGAGTACGCGGGCCGGACCTCGGAGTTCATGGACGCGGTGATCCGGGACATGCTCCCCGCGGTCAAGAACCAGGGTATCGCCCGGTTCTGCGACGTCTTCTGCGAGAAGGGGGTCTTCGAGCTGGCGGATTCCCGGCGCTACCTCGAGGCCGCCAAGGCCGCCGGTTTCGGGCTCAAGGTCCACGCGGACGAGATCGAGCGGATCGGCGGGGCGGCCCTGGCCGCGGAGCTGGGAGCCGCCAGCGCGGACCACCTCCTGAAGTGCGTGCCCTCGGACTACGAGGCCCTGGCCCGGTCCTCCACGGTGGCCACCTGTCTGCCCCTGACGGCCTTCGTCCTCCGGGAGCCCTACGCGGACGCCCGGGGCATGATCGACTCAGGCTGCGCGGTGGCCCTGGCCAGCGATTTCAACCCCGGGTCCTGCTACAGCCAGTCCATACCCCTCATCTTCGCCCTGGCGGTCCTCTATATGCGCCTGTCCGTGGACGAGGCCCTCTGCGCCCTGACCCTGAACGGGGCCGCGGCCCTGGGCCTTGCCTCCGAGGTCGGCTCCCTCGAACCGGGCAAGCGGGGGGACCTGGTCATCCTGGACGCCCCCTCCCGGGCCTTCCTGGCCTACCACTCCGGCATGAACCTCGTGAAGGCGACGGTGATCGGGGGAGCCGTGGAGTACGGGGCGGGAGCCTAGGAGCCCGACAAACTCCTAGAGAAGAGCGGCCCTATTCCTCCAACCCCGCCATCCTGAGGGTTGCCCGCCACAGCTCGTAGGCCGCCTCCCGGTCCAGTGCCGGCGGGGCCGGCTCCTCCCGGGTGGTCAGGTTGAAGAACTTCCCGCTGACCCCCTCCAGCTCTTTCGAGACGCCCAGGTAATAGAGTGCCTCCGCGGAGATATCGGGGGATTTGAGGGTCCTGTCGAAGACATTCTTCTTGAACCAGCGGTAGAACCGTCCGTTTTCCTGGCCCGTATCGGTCTTGACCGCCCCCGGATGCATCGTGTTGATCGTCACTCCTGAGCCGCGGAGGCGCTCGTCGAATACGAGCATGGACAAGAGCTGGGCCGTCTTGGCGGAACCGTAGCTTTTCAAGCCCGTGTACTTCCTCCGCTCCCAGTTGAGGTCATCCAGCCGCAGTCCCCAGGCGGCGAAGCGGTGCCCCTCGGAGCCGACCATGAGGATCCGGGCCTTCCCTTGGGCTTTGAGCTTGTCCAGCAGCAGGTAGTTCAGGATGAAGGACGACAGGTAATGGACCACGAACACCGTCTCCAGGCCCTCGGGAGTCAGTTCCCGCCGGGTCAGGTACACCCCCGCGTTGTGGATGAGAACGTCTATGGGCGTCTCCATCCGGGCAAGCTCCCGTCCGGCCGTGAAGATATCGCCGAGCCGGGAGAGGTCCGCGATTATGTATCGGCAGCGTATTCCGAACTCGCCCTCCAGTTCCGCCCTGAGGGCCTCCGACTTTTCGGGATTCCGGTTGACGCACAGGAGGTCCGCCCCCTTGGAGGCGAACTTGCGGGCCGCGGCGTAGCCGATCCCCGAGGTGGCTCCGGTGATGACCACGAGCTTTTGCCTGAAATCCTCGGAGCATTCCGCGGGATCCAGGCCGCTGTTACGGATCATGGCGAAGATGTTCGACCACTTGTACTCCCGGACGTATCGGGCGGTTCTGCTATCCATACGGTGTCCTTGCAATCCGATTCCGGCTGCTATATCCTGAAACCGATTCTTGATATTACCACAGGGAGATGATTTTTTGGAAGACACGCGTTCCCTGGCCGACCTGTCCGTCGAGGAGATCCGGGAGCTCTGGTCCCGCACCTACAACCGGGAAGGCAAGCCCGACTGGTCCCACATCTTTCCGTACTACCACGAGGATATCCTGTTCCGGGACAGCATCCAGGAGATCCGGGGTATCGACGAGTTCAAGGCCCTTTGCGGCCGTCTCACGGACCGCTGCCAGCAGCTCCGCATGAAGGTGCCCAGCGTGGTCCACGGCGGGGACTGCGTCTTCCTGCAGTGGGAGATGACCATGATCTTCAAGGGCTACCCCAGCTCCACGATATACGGGGCCACCCGGCTGGGGCTCTCCGGGGACGGGCGTATCATCGATCAGAGGGACTACTACGACCTGTGGGGCGACATCTTCGACAACATCCCCTGGTTCGCCAAGCCCTACCGTCGCTTCATGAGGAAGAAGTTCGGATAGGGGGACGATATGTTTGCCCCGATTCTATCATCCCAGCTTCTGTTCCATTTATTTTTCTAATTTTACAGGAATAATAAGCCCCTCCTATACTATCTGAAAATCGGCCGGCCCCGATCGAATCGCGTGGAGCGGCCGATCCAATCAGGAGGTGCCCCTTGTCGGAAAAGAAGCCCTTTGGAGCGTCGGCTGCCCTGAAGTTCATCGTGCTCAGTCTTTTCGGATTGTTCATGTTCTTCGTTCCCTTCGACCTGATGATCAAGGAGATCGGCTACTTCAAGATGGTCGCAGGAGCCCAGGCCCCGATCAACACGATCGCGGTCGACCACATCGTCGGGCTGATCCGGAAAATTCCCAGCTTCGACGTCCTCTGGGGAACAGCCATCGTCCTGATCGGCATCGTGTATCCCTTGGTTAGCGGCGCATGGAAAAAGGATCTTACATCCAAGGTCTTCACCGTATTCAAGATCCTGGCCCTGCTTCCCCTATCCATGGTCCTGTTCAACTGGCAGCTGGTTCCGAACATGCCCAAGGGGGCGGATCTCTCATTTATATGGCTCAAGGTCGTCGTACCCGTGACGACCCTGGTTCCTGTGGGAGCCGTGTTCCTTGCCTTCATCACAACCTACGGTCTTATGGAATTCTTCGGAGTGTTCCTGCGTCCGGTCATGCGCCCGATCTGGAAGACCCCGGGCAAGTCCGCGGTGGACGCTGTCGCCTCCTTCGTCGGAAGCTACTCCGTGGGTCTCCTCATCACGGACCGCATGTACCAGACTCACCGGTATTCGGACAAGGAAGCGGCGATCATCGCCACGGGCTTCTCCACCGTATCCGCCACCTTCATGGTCATCGTGGCCAACACGACGGGCCTGGGCGGGCCCAAGTTCGTGGCCTATTTCTGGTCCACCCTGGTGGTCACCTTCCTGGTGACCGCGATAACGGCCCGGCTCTTCCCGATCTCCCGTAAGAAGGACACGGGATACGAAGGCAAGACCCCGGAGGAGGAACCGAAATTCCCGATCGCCGAGATTCCCCGGGAATCCTGGATCCTGGCCTGCGAGGCGGCGGAGCGGTCCGGCAGCGTCCTCAAGCAGATGGCCGGAAACATCGCTGCGGGTGTCCGCCTGTCCATCTCCATCGGACCCACCCTCCTGTCCATCGGATACTTCGGCCTGGTGCTGGCCCACTTCGGGGTCTTCAACGTGATCGGCTACATCTTCCTTCCCTTCACCTGGCTGGCCAGCCTGATCTTCCCCTCCCTGGGCAGTCCCATGGTCCTGGCGGGATCCTTGGCGTCCTCCCTGGCGGAGATGTTCATCCCCGTTGGCGTGATCGCCGGAGGATCCGCCCTGGTGAAGGCCGTGGTGGCCATCGTCTGCGTATCGGAGATCATCTTTTTCTCCGCGTCCATACCCTGCATACTGTCCACGAAGATACCCTTGTCGGTCGGGGATCTCTTAGTCGTGTGGTTCGAGCGGGTGGTCCTTTCCCTCTTCCTGGCCCTGCCCTTCGCCCTGCTCCTGGTCGGGGGTTGACGACCGGCCCGGCTTCCCTTAAAAAGTGAAAGGCCCGGCCGAGCGCCGGGTCTTTCTTTTTTTTAAACCTTGCGTACAGGCCGCCCTACCGGCCGTTTCGGATCCGACTCATTCCGCCCCCGCCATCGCGTTCACCCAGGCGAAGAGGAGCACCGCCGCCAGGTGGGCAGTGCCGTCGTCCCCCTCGTACCGGGGAGATACTTCGGCGATGTCCAGCCCCGCCGCCCGGCCGCCCCGGGCCAGGTGTCGAAGTCCCTCCAACACCACGCTCGGATCCAAACCGAAGGGCTGGGGGGCGGAGACCGCGGGGGCGTGGGCCGCGGAAAGGACATCCGTACAGAGGGTAACTTGCAGGGGCCGGGCGGCCGGGCGCAGGGCTCGCAGGAAGGCAAGGACCGCCTCGGGACTCCCCGCCTCCCGGGCCGGCAGGTACCGTACCCCCAGCCGATCCGCCTCCTGGAAGAGGCTCGGGGTGTTCGCGGAGCGTTGGATCCCGATCACGTCGTATTCGAAGGCATCGCCCCGTTCCGCGGCCTCCCGGGCCAAGATTCGGAACATGTTCCCCGAGTGAAGGGGTGTTTCGTCGGGTCCTTCCGGCCGCAGGTCGAAGTGGGCGTCGAAGCTGACGATCCCCGGGCTCGGGAGGGAACGGGCCGACAGCCCCCGGGCCAGCCCCCGGTGGTGGCCGTAGGCCACCTCATGCCCGCCCCCGAGCACGACAGGGAAGCCCCCGGAGGCGACGACGGCTCCCACCAGGCGCTCGAGCCCCTCCATGAGCCCCTCGAGATCCCCGTCCCGGGGCACCAGGTCCCCGGCGTCGACCAGCTCAAGGGTATCCCCGAAGCGCACGGGAAGGTTGGCCATCGCTTTTCGCAGGCTCCCCGGCCCCCGGGCTGCTCCGGGGCGGCCCTTGTTTCGGGAAACCCCGATGTCCGTGGCGCAGCCGATGAACCAGACCGACCGGGCACCCGATCCGACGCTGACGGGAGTACCGTCCCAGGGCCGGACGACCTGGTGCCACCGCAGGGCGGCGGGATCCTCCGGATCGTCCACCCGGCCGCCCCAGGGCGCCGGAGGCCGCCAAACCCAGCGGCCGTCCGGGGAACCGGTCCATCGAGTCCCCGCTTCGTCTCCGGTTCGTTCCATGCTTATTCGGTCTTTTCGACCGTCTTCCGGATCAGCTCGTCGTCCGCCACGTACGGCAGGGTCACGTGCCCGTACTCGCCGTAGACCCCGTTGTACTCCTCGCAGGTCGAGACCGCGTGCTCGTTCCGGGCCCAGGCGCGGCGGGCGACCCCGCCCATGACGTCCCAGGGCATGGCCATCCGAATGATCCGGTCCACCCGCTCGGAACCGTCCAGCACGAGGCCGAAGCCCCCGTTGATAGCCTTCCCGATGCCGACCCCTCCCCCGTTGTGCAGGGCCACCAGGCTCATGCCCCGGGCGGCGTTTCCGCCCCAGATCTGGGTGGCCATGTCCGCCATGACGTTGGAGCCGTCCTTGATGTTGGAGGTTTCCCGGAAGGGGCTGTCGGTTCCCCCGCAGTCGTGGTGGTCCCGGCCGAGCATGACGGGGCCGATCTCGCCCTTCCGGACCATCTCGTTGAACCGAAGGGCTATCTTTGTCCGGCCCATGGCGTCCTGGTATAGGATCCGGGCCTGGGTCCCGACGACCAGGCGGTTCTTCTCGGCGTCCCGGATCCAGACCCAGTTGTCCCGGTCCTGGCCCCGGCGGTTCGGGTCGATGCAGTCCATGGCCGCCCGGTCGGTCTTCCGCAGGTCCTCGGGCTTGCCGGAGAGGCAGACCCACCGGAAGGGGCCGTACCCGTAGTCGAAGAGCTCGGGCCCCAGGATGTCCTCCACGTAGCTGGGGAAGATGAAGCCGTCCTTCTCGTCGATGCCGTTCCGGGATACCTCCTTCACTCCCGCGTCCCAGACAGCCTTGAGGAAGGAGTTCCCGTAATCGAAGAAGTAGGTTCCCCGGGAGGACAAGGTCCGGATCGCCTCGAAGTGCCGCCGGAGGGATTCATCCACCAGGGACCGGAACCGGGCCGGATCCTCCCGGAGCATCCGGGTGCGCTCCGGGAATGTGAGCCCCGCGGGGCAGTAGCCGCCCTCGTAGGCGGCGTGGCAGGAGGTCTGGTCGGACAGGAGGTCGATCCGGGTGTTCTTCGCGATGGCCCATTCCAGGAGATCCACCACGTTTCCCAGGAAGGCGACGGCGATGGGCCTGCCCGCCGCCCGGGCTTCCTCGGCCCGGCGGACCGCCGCCTCCGGGGTCTCCTCGACGGCGTCAACCCAGCCCTGGGAGAGCCGGGTCTCCACGCGGCTGGGGTCCACCTCGGCGATCACACAGGCGGCTCCCGCGATGACCGCGGCCTTGCCCTGGGCCCCGGACATGCCCCCCAGGCCGCTGGATACGAAGAGCCGCCCGGAAAGGTCCTTGTCCGCGGGGATCCCCAGCTTGAGGCGACCCGCGTTCAGAAGGGTATTGAAGGTGCCGTGGACGATCCCCTGGGGGCCGATGTACATCCAGCCCCCCGCGGTCATCTGGCCGTAGTTGGCCACCCCCAGGGCCGCGGCCACGGCAAAATCCTTGGAATTGTCGAACATGCCGACCATGAGCCCGTTGGTGATCATGACCCTGGGCGCCAGGGGGTGACTCCTGAAGAGTCCCAAGGGGTGCCCCGACTCGACCACCAGGGTGGAGTTCTCGTCCAGAACCTCCAGGAATTTCTTGATCAGGCGGTACTGCATCCAGTTCTGGCAGACCTGCCCCGTCTCCCCGTAGGTGACCAGTTCGTAGGGATAGAGGGCCACTTCGAAGTCCAGGTTGTTGTCGATCATGACCTGGAAGGCCTTCCCCTCGACGCAGCGGCCCTCGTACGCGTCGATGGGCTTCCCCTTGAGGGGTCCCTCGGGGCGGAAGCGGTAACCGTAGATCCGTCCCCGGGTCCGAAGCTCCTCGAGGAACTCCGGGGCCAGCCGCTCGTGCCAGGGCTCGGGGATATAGCGAAGGGCGTTCTTGAGGGCCAAGGCCTCCTGGGCCGGGGTCAGGGCGGCGTCCCGGCGGGGGGCCCGCCGGATGCCGGGGACGAAGACCGGGTCGGGGGGGAGTTCGTCGAAGGTCAGTCGAATATCCTTAACGGGTGACAATGTGGTGTCGTTCATTCGTTTCTCCTTGCACCGTCAGTATGGGGCGGGTATCCGATTTTGTGAAATTATCTTTTCCGATACCCGAGAAGGGGTGGTAATATACCGCATGCTCGACTACCAGCTGATCCAGGCCTTCGCCGCGGTCCTGGACGAGGGGGGCTTCGCCCGGGCCGCGGACCGACTGTGCATCACCCAATCCGCGGTGTCCCAGCGGGTCAAACTGCTGGAGGACCAGATCGGCCGGGCCCTGATCATCCGGGAAAATCCGCCCCGGCCTACAGATGCGGGGGCCCGCCTTCTTCGGCATTACCGCCAGGTTCAGGCCCTGGAGGATGAGACCGTTCAGGGGATCAGCACGAAATCCCCGGTCTACAGACCCCACGTCCCCGTGGCGGTCAACACGGACAGCCTCTTCGTGTGGTTCCTGGAGGCCGTCGCCTCCTTCGCCCGGGATTCCGGCACCACCCTGGAACTCTTCGTGGACGGACACGAACAGACGATCAAATACCTGAAGTCGGGAGCCGTCTCGGGTTGCGTCACCTCCGAGCGGGAAGCCCCGGAGGGCTGCACCGCGACCCGGATCGGGTCCCTCCGCTACGTCCTCGTGGCGTCCGGGGAGTTTGTGCGGCGATGGTTCCCGGCGGGGTTTTCCCGGGAAGCCGCGGCCCGGGCCCCTCTCGTGAACCTGGACCGGAACGATCGGTTCCAGCTCCAGGTCCTATACAAGGCCTTCGGGGACCCCCAGGTCACGCCGCCCGCCTATTACATTCCCGTGGCGGACAAGTACTTCGAGGCGATCCGCTCGGGTCTATGCTACGGTCTCGTGGCGGAGAGCAAGATCCAGGCCGGGTTGACCGACGGATCGTTGGTGGACCTGGACCCGGCCCTTCGGACGGAGATTCCCCTGTACTGGCACGTTTGGAAGTACCAGTCCGAAACCCTCCGCGACCTCTCCGAGGTGGTGGTCCGGGAGGGCGGCCGCCTGCTGGCTTGAGCCGGCGGCCGGGAACGTTCGCCCCGCGCTCCGCCGCCGTGGAAAATCCTTTCGCCGTGCTCTACAATGTCCCTGATCCGGAAGGAGGTCAGCCGTGAACGATCGCCTCGTGCCCAGCCTCGGAACCTGTTCCCTCCCCTCCCCCATCAAGCTCTCCAACACCCTGGGGGACGGAATCGCCAACTACATCCGGGACGAGGACCTTGTGCGCCACGACGTCCACGTCCGGGCGGACGAGGTTTCCGACCTTACCCAATTCTTCGAGAAGGCGGGACCCCGGGAACGGCTCTATTTCGCCCCCCAGCACGTCCACGCGGCGATCGTCACCTGCGGGGGTCTGTGCCCGGGCCTGAACGACGTGATCCGCTCCGTGGTCCGCTGTCTCTGGTACCGGTACGGGGTTCGGCGGATCTCCGGCATACGGTTCGGCTACCGGGGACTCATCCCCGATTACGGCTACGACGTCCGCCCCCTGAACCCCGAGGTGGTGGACGACATCCACAAGCTGGGGGGCACCGTTCTGGGCTCCTCCCGGGGGGGCGGAGACCGGACCTCGGACATCGTGGACTCCCTGGAACGCCTTAACGTGAACATCCTGTTCACCATCGGCGGGGACGGGACCCAGAAGGGCTCCCTGGCCATCGCCGAGGAGATCGAGCGCAGGAACCTCAAGATCGCGATCGTCGGGATCCCCAAGACCATCGACAACGACCTGCTCTTCGTGGACCGGAGCTTCGGGTTCGACACCGCCGTGGCCCAGGCGTCCCTGGCGGTGACGGCGGCCCACACGGAAGCCCATTCGTCCATAAACGGCATCGGCCTCATCAAACTGATGGGCCGGGACTCGGGATTCATCGCAGCCCACACGGTCCTGGCCGTCCACGAGGTGAACTTCGTCCTCATACCCGAGGTGGATTTCGACCTGGAGGGGCCGAACGGCCTCTTCGTCCACCTGGAGCGGCGCCTGGAGGAGCGGAACCACGCGGTGATCGTCGCCGCAGAAGGGGCCGGCCAGAAGTACGCCTCCGCGGAGGGAACGGACGCCTCGGGGAACCGCAAGCTCGGGGACATCGGTATCTTCCTCAAGGGTGCCATCACCGACCACTTCAAGAAGAAGGGGATCGAGGTCAACCTGAAGTACATCGACCCCAGCTACATCATCCGGTCCTCCCCCGCCAGCCCGGTGGACTCGGTGTACTGCGACCGCCTGGGCAGCAACGCCGTCCATGCGGCCATGGCGGGCAAGACCAAGATTCTGATCGGGATGGTGAACAACGAGTTCGTCCATATCCCGACGCACATCGCGATCACCCGACGAAGGACCGTGGATCCCGAGAGCAGTCTCTGGCGGGACGCCCTCGAGGCCACCCGCCAGCCCATCTCCATGGTGAACTGAACCGGCATCGCCCGGATATTTCGCAAGGAGTCCGTCATGAAGATCAAACAGATCAGCGTCGTATTGGAGAACACAGCGGGCCAGCTCTATGCCCTGTCCCAGGTCCTGCACCGGGGGGACATCGACATACGGAGCATCTTCGTCAGCGAGGAGACGGAGTTCAGCTCGGTCCACCTGATCGTGGACAAGCCCGATCTCGCGGCCGGGCTGTTGAGGAAACAGGGCTACTTCATCAAGGAGGTCGAGGTCTTCGCCCTGAAGGCGGAGGATCGGCCCGGAGGCCTCATGAAGATCCTGGAGATCCTCAAGGCCAACAACCTCAACATAGAGTACGTCTACGGTTTCGGGGAAAAGACGGAGAACAAGGCTGTCTTCATATTCCGGATCACGGACATCGACAAGGCCATCGCGGTGCTCAAGACGGGGGTGATGGAGTACCTCCACGCGGGACACGTGGAGGGATCCCAAAAAAGTTCCCCCTGGGAGCTCGTGGAAAGCCTGTAGCGGCGCGGCCGCCGCGAAGCCCCCGCGCCGTCGGCGGCACGGACCCCGGGGCAGCCGCCCCCGGCCGGGCTCAAATCGAATACCGGGCCCCGTACTTCTCCACCACGAAGTCGATGTCCTTGTCCCCCCGGCCGCTCAGGTTGACCAGGATGGATCGACGCGGCTCCTGCCGGGCGAGCTTCAGGGCGAAGGCCACGGCGTGGGCGCTCTCCAGGGCGGGGATGATCCCCTCCTTGCGGCTCAGCTGGAAGAAGGCGTCCACCGCCTCCTCGTCGCTGACGGAGGTATAGGTTACCCGTCCCATGTCGTGCAGCATGGAGTGCTCCGGCCCGACGCCCGGGTAGTCCAGTCCGCTGGCTATGGAGTAGACCGGGGAGGGCTGGCCCTGGTCGTCCTGCAGTAGATAACATTTGAATCCGTGGATCAGGCCGGGCTTTCCGTACGTGATCGTTGCCGCGTGCTGCCCCGTCTTGGTGCCGGTCCCCATCGGCTCCACCCCGTAGAGCCTCACGTTCTCGTCCTCGATGTAGGCCGAGAAGATGCCCATGGCGTTGCTGCCGCCTCCCACGCAGGCCAGGACACTGTCCGGATGCTCCCCGGTCATCTCGAAAAACTGCTCCTTGGCCTCGATGCCCACAACGCGCTGGAACTCCCGGACCATCATGGGGAAGGGGTGGGGCCCCACGACGGATCCGATGCAGTAGATGGAGTTGACCGGATCGGCCATGTAGGCCTCGAAGGCGGAGTCCACCGCCTCCTTCAGGGTCTTGAGTCCCCGGGAGACCGGAACGACCTTGGCTCCCAAGATCTTCATCCGGACGACGTTCGGGTGCTCTTTCTTGATATCCACCTCGCCCATGTGGATCTCGCATTCCAAGCCGAAGTACGCGGCGGCGGTGGCCAGGGCTACCCCGTGCTGGCCCGCCCCGGTCTCGGCGATCAGCTTTTTCTTGCCCAGGTACTTGGCTAAGAGGGCCTCCCCCATGCAGTGGTTCAGCTTGTGGGCCCCCGTGTGGTTAAGATCTTCCCGCTTGAGGTAGATCCTCCCGCCGTATTCATCGGACAGCCGCTTGGCGAAGTAGACCGGGGTCGGCCGGCCTTGAAAGTGTTTCCGTATGTTCCGGAGCTCGGAGATGAACTCGTGGGACTTGCTGATGGAGTAGTAGGCGTCCGTTATCTTCTCCATCTCCGCCTGGAGGTTCGGGGGGATGAAGCTTCCGCCGTATTGCCCGTAGTTGCCTTTGGCGTCCGGATAGGTCTTGAAATAGTCGTTCATGTTGTTTCTCCCTGTAAGAACGTTCAAGGAGAATACCCGGGGATCACGTTTCTGTCAATAGTAACAATTCAAGGCTTGCCCAAGCTTCGTGACACTCGGGTCACTCCACGAAGAGGCGCTTGGAGGCGAACACCGGGTCCGAGGTCAGTTCGATCCCCAGTTTCCGGAGCCCCGCCTCGTCCCCGGGACTGGGCACGTGGGATAGGTGCATCTGGCAGCCCCGGAGGCGGTGGAGCTGGTCCAGGCAGGACTGGACCATGGGAGTCAGGGTGGCTCCGATGGACAGGGCGATCAGAGCCTCGTCCACGTCCAGGCTCGGGTTCCGTCCCCGGAGGATCTCGCTCTTGAGCTTTTCGATGGACTCGATGACCAGGGGTGAGAGGAGGGGGATCGAGTCGGGTACCCCGGCCAGGCGCTTGACCCCGTTCAACACCGCCGCCGTGGCCGCGTGCACAAGGCGGGAGTTCTTCCCGGTCACGATCTCCCCGCCCGGGAGCTGGAGGGCCGCCCCGCAGAAGGCGGAGTCCACGCCGTGGATGGCCGGCGCCCCCGGGGAAGCCGTCGCCGCGGCGGCCGCGGCCTCCTCGGCCGCCTTACGGGCGGCGGGTACCACGGGACGGTACTCGGGGCCGATCCCCAGCTCCTTGCACAATAGGTCCGCCTTCTCCAGGGAGGCCTTGTCCGCCATGCCCATCATGTATTCGCTGGCGCAGCGCAGGTAGCGTCGGACCACTTCCTGTTTTGCGGCCTCCCGGCACGCTTCGTCATCGACGATCGCGAAGCCCGCCCGGTTCACCCCCATCTCCGTGGGGGACCGATAAACCGATTCTCCGCCGGTTATTCGCTCCAGGATGGCCCGCAGGATAGGGAAGGATTCCACGTCCCGGTTGTAGTTCACCGCGGTTTCCCCGGCGGCCTCGAGGTGGAAGGGGTCGATCAGGTTGAAATCCTTGAGGTCCAGCGTGGCGGCCTCGTAGGCGATGTTCACGGGATGCTTCAAGGGGAGGTTCCAGATGGGGAAGGTCTCGAACTTGGCGTACAGGGCCTTACCGCCCGCCCGGTTCTCGTGGTAGACCTGGGACAGGCAGGTGGCCATCTTCCCGGAGCCCGGTCCGGGGCCCGTGACGACCACAAGGGGCTTGGTGGTCCGGATGCGGGGATTGGCGCCGTATCCTTCCTCGGACACGATCAGGTCCACATCCGTGGGATACCCCTTGGTGGGGGCGTGGACGTAGACCGTGAGGCCCCGGTTCTCGAGCTTGGTCCGGAAGGCCCGGGCCGCGGCCTGGCCTTCCCAGCGGGTGATGACCACGGCCGAGACGGAAAGGCCCCATTCGGCCAGGTCGTCGATCAGCCTTAGCGCGTCGGCGTCGTAGGTGATGCCGTAGTCCGCCCGGATCTTGCGGTGCTCGATGGCCCCCGCGTGAATGCATAGGAGGATCTCCGCGTCCTCCTTGAGCTCCTTGAGCAGCCGAACCTTGACGTTGGGATCGTAGCCCGGCAGGACCCGGGCCGCGTGGAGGTCCGCCAGGAGCTTCCCGCCGAACTCCAGGTACAGGCGGCCGTCGAAGCGGCGCATCCGTTCCCGGATGAAGGAAGCCTGCTCGCGAAGGTACAGGTCGTTGTCGAAGCCCTTGGTGTCCTGCATGCTTCACTTCTCCGTGACGGCCCAGACTCCGTTCCACGTTTGGGGCGGATCCCTGAGCAGACCTCCGACTCTCTCGCAGTACGCCGCCGCGGGAGGGTCCGAGTCCCGGATCGCCTCGAAATCCGCCAAGGCTGCCTTGAAATCCCCGGAGTAATACCGCCGGAGCCCCCGGTCGAACCGTTCCAGGACCGCGGCCCGTCCCTCGTACTCGGGCCGGTACATGGGCTCGAAGACCCGGACAGGTTCGTTCTTGCCCACCACGGTCACCCGGGAGAGCTCCCGGTAAGCCACCTCGGGGGTTTCCCCCGCGGCCTCCTTGGTGAACTCGGAGACCATGACAAAGGTTCCGAACTGCTTGTTGATCCCCTCCAGCCGGGACGCCAGGTTGCCCGCGTCCCCCAGGAAGGTATAGTTGAAGCGCTGTCGGGACCCCATGTTCCCGATGACTACGTCCCCGGTGTTGATCCCGATCCGGGCGTAGACGTCCCGGCCCGCCGTTTCGGCCAGTCGGGGGCGTATCTCCGCGAGCCTCCTCTGGTACTCCAGGGCGGCCTTGACCGAATTGAGGGCATGGGTCGGCAGGTCCAGGGGCGCGTTCCAGAAGGCGATGACCGCGTCCCCCTCGTACTTGTCGATGGTCCCCCCGAAGCGGTAGATGATCTCGGTCACCTCGGAGAGGTAATCGTTGAGCAGGGCCGTCAAGGACACGGGGTCCAGGCCCTCGGAGATGCTCGTGAACCCCCGGATATCGCTGAACAGGATGGACAGGCGGCGCTTTTCCCCGCCCAGGGTCAGCTGGTCGGGATTCTGTACGAGCCTCTCGATCACCACCGGGGAAAGGTACTGGCTGAAGGCTTCCTTGATGAAACGTTTCTGCCGGCCTTCTCCGGCATAGTTCACCACGAAGCCTCCGATCAAGGCGACGAGAACAGCCCCCTCGGGAGCGGCCACGGGCGCCCAGATTCCGGCTCCCGCGGCGACCCAGGCGGCCCCGAACGGAAGGATCAGGGCCGAAGCCAGCACCGCGGCGGATTGAACCGCGTCCCGGCAGAGCCGGATGGCCGCCCCCGCGGCTGCCCCACAGGCCAGGATCAAGGCCGCGGCGGCCCAGCCCGGCAGGGTTCGAACGGCGTCGCCGGCCAATAGGTTGTCCAGCAGGGTGGCATGGACTTCCACCCCGGGGTAGGCCTCTCCCACCGGGGAAGGACGCAGGTCCTTGAGCCCCGGTGCGCTGAACCCGAAGAACACGTACTTGTCGGCGAAGAACGCCGGATCGATTTCCGGAGAGCCGCCCTCCCTCAGGGCCGTCTCCGAACGCAGGACCGCCCCGGCGTTGACCGCACCATGGGTTTGGCTGGGGCCCCGGTACCGAAGGACGACATGTCCCCCCCCGGTAAGGGGCACGCTCCGTTCCCCGGCCCTCAAGACCCCCGGGCGAAACTCCAGATTCCCGATTCCCTCTCCCAGACAAAAGGCCGCCAACGCAAGGGTCGGCACGATACGGCCGTCGAATCGGGCCGCCGGCGACAGCCTCCGGTTGACTCCGTCCGGATCCGGCACCGCCAACACGTTGCCCAGGGCCGCCGCCGCGGAGCTCAGTTCCGGAATGGGGAAGACCCCCCGGGGGAGATCCGCGAGGGATACCCCGTTCAGGGCCGCGGGCGGGGGCTCGGCGGCCCCGGACGGCCAGGAGAGGTCCTTGCCCTGTTCACGGCTCAACTGGACCGCCGCCACCGTGCGGCCGCTCTCCCGGACCGCCGCGGCGAAGGACTCGTCGTCCTCCACTCCGTAGAAGGACGATTCCGTATAGAGTACATCGAAGGCCGCCGCCCGGACTCCGGATCGGGCCAGGAAGGACACGATCACTCCGTAGAATTCCCGGGGCCAGGGCCACTGGACTCCCATCTCCTTGTCCGCCCAGTCCAGGCTGCCCTGGTCCAGGAGGATCAGGCGGATCCGGTCGGTGGCCTCCGAGGGCCGGGCGAAGGATCGGACCCGAAGATCCCAGAGCCGGTTCTCCAGGGAAGCCAAGGCGCCCTTATCCGCCAAACCTGCGAAGACGAGGGATATAGCCAGGCCCAGGAGGGCCCCTTCCAGGGCCCTCCTCCCGGGGCCCTTATGGCCGGCCTTGCGCTTCCTACCCAGGGCCGCCGACGCGGCGCGCATCCGGATCAGATCCCCGCCAGGGCCCGGGTCCGGCGATCCCGGGCCTGGGGGCTTTCGACCACGGGCGCCAAGGTTCCCAATTGGCGCCGGACCCGGTCGATCCGGAGCTCAGGATCCGGGTGGGTCTTGGCGAAGTCCGGGGCGCCGGGCTTGAGCCTTGTCTTCATGGCCGCCAGCATGGATACCAAGGCCGCGGGGTTGTACCCGGCGCTCCGGAGGATCGCCAGGGCGCCCTTGTCCGCCTCGTACTCCGTTTCCCGGGAGTACCCGGAGTTGACCAGGGTCCGGGTGATGTCGGAGATCGAGCCCTCGAACTGGGCGGTGACTTCCTTCAGCTCCGCGGGTCCCAGGGTCTTGGCGGCCTCGGTGCCGATGGTCGCCAGGGCAGAGGTCAATCGGTCCGTCTTGATCGCCTTGAGGCCGTGCTGATATTGGACATGGGCGATCTCGTGGGCCAGGACCGCGGCGACCTCGTGCTCCGTGGAGCACAGGCGCAGCATGCCTCGGGTCACGAACACGAGGCCCCCGGGGGCGGCGAAGGCGTTGATCGAGTCGCTGTCCAGGACCAGGAAGTGGTAGCCCCCGAAGGTCTCCGGCCGGGTGGAGAAGAGGGCCAGGGACTGGCCCAGGAGATTCAGGTATCGAGAGGCGGCGGTGTTGTCGTAGGGCCGGGCGGTGGTAAGCACCTGGGCGCCCACGGAGCGGCCGATGTAGTATTCCTGCTCCGGGGTGATGTCCTCGAAGGTTTTCTCCACCGCGCCAGCGACCTTGGTTATGGACGAAGCCTGCTCGGTAGTGATCACGCCGGTCGCGGCCGCGATTCCGGAACCCGCTTCCGCGATGCTGACGCAGGAGATCATCGAGATCGAGACGAGAACGGCCGGAACGATCGCCCGCAGGCGCGAAACCATAGAGTCGGCTCTCATCATATCCCTCCCTTCGGGAGGATACCGCCGTCCGCGAGGAAGGCCTTGAGCTCCTCGGGCTTGAACCGGATCTTCTCCATCGCGTCGATGGCGGCGAAATCCAGGGCCGCGTTCTGGCTGCGGTACTGGGCCTCCACCTGGGCGTTGAACCCCTTGCCGGCCAGGGATACCTCGGAACTCGAGGCGCCCGTCCCGCTTCCTCCCTGGGAACTGAGGGCGACGGCTTTCTTGGTTATCGAGGAGCCGTGGACCCAACCCTGGAGTTTGCCGGCCTCCGCGGACACCCGCGCCCAGCCGGATTTTTCCTCCAGGACGGAGACCTTGGCCCCGTATTTCAGGACCCCCAGGGTCTTGCCGGTAAACGACGGCTGGTCCCGGAGGATGGTCTCCTTGACCTGGACGATCGCCTCCGCGCCCGCCGCCCACAAGCCAAGGGCCAGGAGGAGGGAGAACATCACGATCAACCCGAGTTTCTTCATCGCCGGACGCTCCGTACTACAGGGATATGTCGTGAGTATAGCACATCCCCGCGGCAAAGGAACCTCGGGCAATCCGGGCGTTCACCTTGGTTCCGGAGACGCACCGGGTGATCGTTTCGTTGACGAGGATCGACGCCCCCGGGTCACCCCGAAGATGGCCAGGGCGGCCACCACGCAGCCCAGGGTCACAGCCCGGGTCAGGTCCAGCTTTTCCCCGTACAACAGGACCCCGACCAGGAGCTGGAGGGTCGGGGAGATGTACTGGAGGAGGCCCATTTTGGACAGAGGAAGGCGGACCACCCCCGCGGCGTAGGACAGCAGGGGGATCGCCGTCACCGGACCGGCCAGGGCCAGCAGGACGGTATTCCAGGCGCCCAGGTTGCCGAAGGCCCCCCTTCCCGCCTTCTGCTCCAGGATCAGGAAGGCGAGGGCGAAGGGAAAGACCGCTGCGGTCTCCATGGTCAGGCCGGTCAGCACGTCCAGGCCGGCCGTCTTCTTCACAAGGCCGTACAGGGCGAAGGTGAACGCCAGGGAGAGGGCGATCCAGGGCAGGCGGCCGTAGGAAAGGGTCTGGATCGCGATGCCCAACCCGGCGACCAGGTAGGAGGCGATCATGCCCCGGTCCATGCGCTCCCGAAGGACCAGGGCTCCCAGGGCCGCGGAAACCAGGGGGTTCAGGTAGTAGCCCAGGGAGGATTCCAGGATATGGGAGGAGTTAACAGCCCAGATGTAGATACCCCAGTTGACGCTGACCAGGAGCCCCGAGGCCGCGGCCGCGCCGAGCCTGCCCGGGTTCCCCAGGACCTCCCGGAGCTTACCCGCCCTGCCCAGCGCCAGGGACACGACCAGGGTGAACGCGAAGGCCCATAGGATCCGGTGCGCGAGTATCTGGAAGGACGGGACCGAGGAAAGGCTCTTCCAGTAGATGGGGAAGAGTCCCCACATCCCGAAGGCCGCTATTCCGTACAGAATGCCCCGGGATTCCGAGGAGCGGGGTTCCCGGTCCGGATTCGCCATGACGGCTCCTTTGCGCGAAAACCGAAACGGCCGCCCCGGGG
>Ga0067045_1003667_pt1 | contig 24103 bp, 26 predicted proteins | sample TerdegcTABiofilm_FD_59184 | JGI IMG/M metagenome (GOLD analysis project Ga0067045, IMG submission 59184) | Combined Assembly of (Gp0054472, Gp0054536) Wastewater bioreactor microbial communities from Singapore -Terephthalate degrading... | reverse complement strand
GGGAGAATCCCACCGCTACCAGGTTTATGAGCACCTGTGATGCGTCGAAGGCCTGGCCTATTGATGGTAGGGCTACGTTGGCCACTGAAAGGTTCAGGTTGGCCACCGCCGCTCCCATGATGAGCGTGGCCAGGACCATCATCCCGGGACCAGTATCATCAGATGCGTTTTTCATGGGAATTTTTCCTCAAATTTTTTTTCTTATTTTCAAAACTTCATCTTGGATTAAAAATAATTTTAATTTCTATTATTATATTTGTTGGGTAGAAATTTAAACTATTTCAAAAAGAGTCTCTGTAAATCAATATTAGAAAAATGTCTTCTGTTACATGTCGATGTTTGGAAAGGTTTTTGATTACAAAGAAGTATCATATATATTCATTTTTCCAGATAATCCATATATAAACTTGATAAGGGTGTTGCTCTTTAGGATGGAGCATGAAACTATGATTCTATGTAATTTCCATATTCTTTTTATTTTTTTGCACATGAATGTTATTTTATGAAATAAGGCTCCAACTTTAAGGCTGCTTGTTTTAATACTTCTAAATGGGTCATAAAAACGGTTAATCTTTTTTAGCTTCATCAGATTTTAGAGGTTCGGGTATTTTACCAAAATCCTTTTCAAATTCTTCCACTTTTTTCGATAACCAAATAACAAGTTCTTTGGCTGCTAAAGGTGACATAATTATTTCACTTTTCACTTCTCGAATTACTTTAAGATTTATAGCCGATTGAATTTCGTCTTTAGTTAGGGGAACTTCGGCAAAAAATATAAGTCTGAAATCGTGAGAAGTATACCCTCCAAATGCACCTGTAGCATAGAATTGAGGCGCTTCTGAGGTGTATAAGTATGGTATTTGGTCATTTTTCCTGGTAACTTTACTTTCATCATTTTTTTCAGTCATTTTGCTTCTGCCTCTAAATTTTGATACTGTCCATCTTGCGTGGTTTCGAAATCTACAAGGCCCGATTCAAATTGTTTGAGATAAGATTTTTCTAATATCACTTGCTCTTCATTTTCAGTAATGGATATATCGATTTTTCTTAAGTATTCTTCATCTTCAATGACTGCTATGGCTTGGGCTCGGTTGTCTTCTGTGTTTAGTCCATATTTTGTGGCTCTTCCTTCTTTAGATTCTATTATGCCTAGTTCCTCTAATTCATAGATATGTGCATAAACTGTATTTGGAGAAACATCGGTCATCCGGGCTATTTCCGACACGCTTAGATACTCTCCCCATCTTTCTACAAGTTCTTCTAAAATCCGCACTCTTTTCGTGTCGCCAAATATATCCTTAAGTATATATGACGTCATACTTTCACCTCTTATTAAACCTTAATTTCTTCTCTTATAAAATTTTACATTTTTTTGCGATCTGATGTAAAAAATTTCAATAATAAAATAGAAAATATTATTATTACGAATATAAAAATGGATATTTAATGTCTGATATTGATGATACTATTTCTGCAATGACAGATTGCGAAAAAAGGATCATGAAAATAATTGGGAGACTTAATGCTTCTCCCAATAAGAATTTCACAAGACAAACTCTAAAAAAGAAAGCAACTGATGAAGAAATGGCCCCATGTGGATTCTGTAATCAAATCATTTTTTAATATGGGATTATTACATTATTATAGAGCACCAGATAACTTAGCTTGTACACATCTCGGTTTTAATGTGGCCCAAAGACTTAAAGAAGAAGAATATCGGAAAAAAGGATTGAGAATTATTAGAAGGTAAATTTACCTTTTCTATTTTAATCGATTAATTTACTCTGAATTATCTATAATTCCCAATTTTAATAATTTTATTGATCCGTTAGGTTTTTTAAGAATTTATTGGACTATTTTAACAGATAAAAATGCTAAGGAGAAAAATTTTAACTTAAAATCGGATTTAAAAAAAACAAATAAATGGGGAATCTCTTCCCCTTATTTCAAATAGTCTCAGAAGTTTATTTAGATGGCCCAGAATTTATTTGAAACTTGTCAAATATTCATTTAAGATAGTTGTTCCAAGCTTCAGATATGGATGAATCACCGGACATCTGTTTGTCCTGTTCTATGTTCCGTTCTACTATGTTTCTGATCTGTTCTGATTCCACTTCGCTCATTATCTGGACGTTTCGTGATACGTTGCTTACTGTTTTATCTATGAACTGTTGTTTGTCCTCTACGTTAAATCCTGCATTCATTATAGCATTTTCCAGTGCATTCCTGATCTTGTCTTCATCGTAGGATTCTTTTCGTCCACTTCTACTTCTGATGACATCAGTCATTTTATCTACCCCCTGGTGGTACATATTTATGATCGGCAGGATATAAAAAATTGACTCTCCATGATTTAAAATTAGATTAGACACAATATTTTAGCAATTATACCTAATAAAGTTTTTTAGATTACTTATTTAGGATTTTATATTGTATCAAAAAATATATGATAAAATAAGGCTTTGTAAATAACATTTCCAGCGGTGGAGTTTCTTGGAAATTAAAAATGAGAGAAAAAGTAAAGGACACCATAGATTTAAAGACAACATATCTCTTCTAATATGAATAGAAAACTTGTGTTTATCAAATTAGAAACCCTTCAAACCAGGATAACAGGGGATCGTAGAACGCAAATAATTTAAACACCGTTACATATACATAAGGATATGGTAACAGTAACCTTAGATCAAAACATGCTCTATATAATCATAGCAGTTTTAGTGGTTGTTATTATACTCCTGGCTGTATTCCTCGCCCGTCGGCGTTCCCGGGATGGACCGTCCAACGTCAACCAGTACCTGGCAGACGAAGCCAAATTAAAGAAGGTCCACATCGTAGAAAAGCAAACAGGATTCCAGAATGATATTCCCATTTACATGAGGAGACCAGAGGATGATCTAAAGGATATCACCAAGTCCACATCCGATTTACTCCATAAGACTATCTACCACAACCGTAAAATAGAAGACAAAGCAGAATACCTGGGATCCCTGGACAAAGAGATCAACCTGAAAAAGCAGGTTGCTAATATTCAAAAGAAATATCTGGAACTCACGAGTCCAGTTAAACCAAAAAAAGAGAAGTAAAACCATCAGATACTATTTTTAAATGAACATCTACCCACCAATTCCACCGAAGGCCAATAATTTTAGAGGAAATTTAATGAAAGATATAGAAGCCCGAATTAAGGAGTTGGAAAAGAAACTTAAAAGCAGGGAATCTGACATTGAAAATCTCCAGGAAAAGCTTAGAACCAACAAAGATATGCTGCAGGATGTAATCCAGGAAAAGAATCAGATAAAATTACGATTGCAGGAGTATGATCTGAACCTGACAGATGCCAAACTAAGCCAGTACCAAAAACTCCAGGAAGACCACCAGAAATTAGTGCACCGCCTCCAGGTGACGAAGAAACATCTGGACGATGCACGGGATGAAATTGCTATTTTAAGGGAGATAATTGATGATCTGACCCATCGTGGATTGTTCGATCGTATTAGGGGAAGGTATCCTGAAAGTTTAAAGAAATATAAAAAGTAGACTAATTTCCGGGATCATGGTTTGTCCCATCATTTAAAACAGGATTTACTTATAAATAAATTACAGGCGGACATTTTATGGGGTGTAAAGAATCCGGGGATGGTCTGGTTGTTGTTTGCCTATCGGTGTGATGGTTAGATTTCACCTTCTTGATATTATCCCTCTTTTATGAACCACCCCCCAGCGATGAACGTTAAATTTGTAAGGAAATTTTTTTTAGTTTGAGATCCATAAATTAACTATACGCTTTACACCAAGAAGGGAGAATTTTTTTGTTTTGAAACTTCAACAATTGATTCTCATAGTTAAACTGGGCCGATTGCATTTTATAGTAGCTGGATTTCTAGTCTACCTGCTGGGGGTTCTATTGGCGGTTGTCTTGTTCAACCAGTTCTCCTGGGAAAGGTTTTTACTGGGATACGCTGTACTCTTACCGGCTCATCTGATGGTTAACTACAGCAACGACTACTTCGATGTGGAAGTGGATCAGTATTCCAGTCCCACCCAGTTTTCAGGGGGAAGCGGAGTACTGTTGAACCATCCTGAACTCAGGAGTTTTGCCAGAAATTTCTCCCTGGCCATGATAGCACTTTCCCTGTCTCTGGGAGTGGTGTTCAGTTACCTGTTTAATTCACCGGTGTTCCTTCTTATAACCATCTGCGGAAATTTACTGGGATGGTTTTACGCCGCCCCTCCTATCAAGTTAGCATACAGGGGATGGGGAGAGATGGCCACAATAGCCAGTGGTTTTTTTATACTCGGGCTGGGATTTGCCGCCATGATCAGTGTTATCAACCTGGAGTTCATACTGTTTTCTATACCGGTTATGCTCTTATACACTCTCTTCATACTCAGTGTGGAGATACCCGACCGGGAAGCAGATAAAAAAGGGGGTAAAAACACCTTCATAGTGCGCTTTGGACTGACCAATGCACTGCTATTGACGGTCATAGCATCTGCACTGGCGTGTGCCAGTTTCCTCATACTACCCCAGGATCTGTTCTACCCCATAAATCTTCAATTAGTCGCTCTTCTATCCATCATCCCACTGGTAAGTGCGATTATGACATTGTTATCCCGTAAGGCATCTTTGGATGTGTTGGATAAGAGTGTGGGTAGGAATGTGAACGCTCTGATACTGGCTATTGTCTTGATGAACGTTTACATTTTCATAATTTAAAATGAGGGATGGGAACTATGTCCATAGTTTACTATACCTAAGTATAGAACCTTCTTTTAGTCTATTTTAACAGCTTATTATATACCCTAATTATTAGAACTATCTTCTGGTGTTATTTATGAATCTATATTTTACCCACCGGCGCGGAATAAATCACGAACTCCTCTTCACCATCCAGACGTAGTAATTCGTCGAAGTATTCCTGGTCATATGCTCCGATGGTGCAGGTCCCAGCGCCGATGGCCTCACAGGCTAAATACAGGTTTTGTCCAACGTGGCCGGCGTCCATGGCTATCACCTTATGGGAGTCCAGCCCATACCTCCATTCCATACGGTAAGGAATTGCGGTCCAAATGAAAGTCACCGCTGAGTATCCGGCGAATATCTGGCCGAAGGCGGCTTTGATCATCTTTTCTTTCAACTTCCTGTCGGTAAACTCCAGGATCAGTTCATGGCTCAGGGGCAGGTAGCGGTACAGTCCTGATTCTAGATCTTTCACGTTGAAAACTGCTAGATAAGTCTCCAGGGCATGTCTGCACCCCGCGGATGGGACGTTACGGAAGGTGTGTCCACCGGAAACGTAACGCACCCCCTGGACTGACCATAAGAGGAAGGATAGTTCATCTAAACTTAGTGATTCATTAGTATAACTGCGCCTGCTCTCCCTGTTTTTAATAGCGTCTGCCAATCGTATTGGGTATTTATCACTCCAGTCAGCGATCTTGAGCTGTATTTTCGCACTGTCTGGAGGATAAGGCTTCTCTACAGGCGGGACTTCCACTCCCCTGCTCTGGTCTGTCTTTGAAAAGTCAATGGTCTTGCGGATGCTGTCTTTGAGGAAGTATCTGAAGCGTTTGAGTTCTTCATCAACGATTTTAACACCTCCTTAATTGGAATCTTGATTTAATGCCGAGTCTTTTTAATTACCATACTATTTTTAACGGTACTGTATACTGCGGAGATCCAGAAGACCATCTTCAATCCCTGGAACTTCGTACCTCCACTTCCCACTTCCTGTCCATCAGGTGTGCGTATGAAAGCATCGATTTGGGATCCAAGTGGAAATTCCACTGCTTCCATTCCAGCGATGGTTATTTTTTCACCTTCAACATCAACCATGTTAAATATGTCACTGTTTAAAATTTGGCTTCTGATTTGACCTACTAACTTAGTCCCGTTATATATTTCTATGGAAATACTGTCATCTTTTGACTCATCAGATACATCTAATCCTTCTGGAATTTTGAATTTAATGTAATCATTTTCATATACAAAACTCACGATGCCCTGTAAAGCCTGTTCAATATCAGCTGCTGTGACCTCATTGATACTTTCAGTATATTTTAATTTTCCCCACTGACAGGACTGGAAATCATCTGGTGATTCGCCTTCTTCTAATATGTAGGCCCCATCACATTTACTACACTCTAAATAGCCCTTGCTTTCTTTTGGTTTGTCGGATGATTTTTTATTTGTTCCGCATATCGGACAGTTATCTGTTTTATCCATTTTCACCACATCATAATATAGATTACTAAAATTTAGATTACTAAATAAAAGTATAGGTCTCCTAAATCCCTTAATCATTTACTATACTATAATTATCACCTAGACTATAATAATTAACTGGATAACCATGAACTCTTATGAAACCATCATAGCCATTGTAGTACTGATTCTCATCGGCTATATATGCCGTAGACTGGAATTTTTAAGGCCGGAAGATGCCAAGACCCTCAACAAGATCGTGGTGTATATCGCCATCCCCTCTCTCATATTTCTGGCCATGTCCCGGGCAGATCTATCCGGCATCGCGACCCTGGGGACCATCACACTCATCTGTTTAATGGTGGGTTTGGTCTGCGGTGTTATAGCCTACATCTTCGCTCATTTAATGAATTATTCCAAGAAGACCAAATGGACTCTGGTTACCACTTCGGCCATGTTGAACAGTGGATTTATGGGTTACCCTGTAGTACTGGGTGTTTTTGGTGGGGCTGGAATGGTAAGTGCAGTTTTCTATGATATAGGCAGTGTTATCATCTTTATCTCCTTTGGTTTGTTGTTGATACTTGCCTATGGAGGTAAATTCCAGGATATCCTCCGGGAATCTGTGTTTTTCCCCTCAATTATCGCCATTACACTGGGTATTCTGGCCAACCTGCTAAATATACCCCTGGGCAATATAGTACCCAACATACTGGATTATCTAAGTGGGGCTGCCATACCCCTCATAATGTTATCATTGGGTTTGTCCCTGGAATTTAAGGAGGTTAAGGAGCGTTTCAATCTCGCCTCCTTTGTCACTGTGATCCGACTGGTTATCTCACCACTAATTGCCATTGCCCTGGCCACTATTTTGGGTCTCTCTGGACTTAATTACTCGGTAGCCGTGGTACAGGCTGGAATGCCATCGGGGATGCTCACCATGGTCCTGGCCATTGCCTACAATCTGGATGTTAAAGTTACAGCTGCGTGTGTATTTTTAAGCACGGCTTTGAGTATGGTATCCCTTACCGTGTTGATTTTATTACTTTAACATTGGGAAAAACTGATTTTTAATCTGACCTCTGAAAAACCCGATTTTATAAAATTTAATCTCTATAGAAAAAATAATATAAAGACTTTAATACTCCGTCATCGTAAATTGAGATTAAAAGCAACAAAATTTTTTGACACAGGCTATGAGCATGAAATACCGACTAATCTTATCAATCATCTGCATCATAGCCTTCATGGGTCTACTTTTCACCAGCTACTACTATAACACCACCAACAGAGCCGATGATATCACCGTGGCCTATCTCTCCAGTGATCATGAAGCAGCTTTTATGGTTGCTCAAGACCAGGACATGTATAAGAAGGCTGGTTTGAACGTTAAAAGTACACAGATGTCCTCCGGGTCAAGTATAGTATCGGCGGTTGCCAGTGGAGATGTGGATATAGGATATGTGGGTATAACTCCTGCTCTTCAGGGGATAAGCAACGGTGTTCCTATAAAAATTGTAGCTGCTGTGAATCTGGTTGGAAGCGGTATAGTGGTGGAGAGTGATTCCAACATAACCAGCATCCCTGATTTGAAGGGTAAAAAAGTAGCTACCCCCGGGGTTAGCTCCATTCAAGAGGTATTACTTCTTTATGAATTACAGAAATATAATATGACCGCAGCTGACCTGGATATCTTATCCGTTAACATTTTCATAATACCGGAGACCCTTGCATCTGGTAAAGCAGATGCTTATATAGCTTATGAGCCATTTGTAACTCTTTCAACCTATAGGGATACAGGCCGGGTTTTGATGTATTCAGATGAGATTCTGCCGAACCATCCCTGTTGTGTGATAATAGCCAGGCAGGACTTCATTGACCAACACCCCCAGGATCTTCAGAAATTTCTAGATATCCACAAAAACAGTACTGACTACGTTAACGCCCACCTTAACGAGACTGCCTATTTAATAAACGATGTAATGACCACCAATCCCAGTCTGGAGGAAATGGCCCTTCCCCATATAATTTTTGTATCCCAGTTGGATGAGGATTTTCAGGCCAGTGTTATGAATTTCCTGGAAATTGAACAGGAACTGGGGTATATAAAGGCTAATTTAACTCCCGAGCAGATCTTTGACACCCAGTTTTCAGGTGGTTAAACTTAGCCATAAACAGGATTTTGTAAAAATTGGAAAGAATAAAGTGTAGGGTTAGGAAATCAGATAAAAAAATGAGGGTGTGTTAGAAATGAGAAAAACTGTGATGGCATTAATTATACCCATAATCATCCTAATTATATGGGGCATTTTGACCACTTACACCGGGTTAATACCTTCCTATCTTATTCCCAGTCCCTATGCGGTTTTACAGGCCTTTGAAAATCTCATCACCAACGGCACCCTCTTAACAGATACGGTTAGCACCCTCATTCGGGTATTTTTAGGATTTATGGTAGCTGCCCTGGTGGCCATACCACTCGGGATACTCATTGGCTGGTTTAAAATTGCAGACGACTTATCTGGTTTTATTATTGGAATTCTACGCCCCATACCACCCATTGCCTGGATACCATTTGCTATTTTATGGTTTGGAGTGGGCCTGGGATCTGCTATCTTCATCATATTCCTGGGCAGTGTATTCCCTATTTTAATTAACACTATTGATGGGGTCAAAAGAACTGATAAAGTGTATATAGAATCTGCTTATACCATGGGAGCCAGCCAGTTACAGACGCTTAGAAAAGTGGTGGTACCTGCGGCATTACCCAACATAATCACCGGACTGAAGGTGGGTATTGGAATTGGTCTGATGTGCACCGTGGCCGCGGAAATGATTGGCTCGGATAACGGCCTGGGATATCTCATATTCACCTCCACCAGCATGCTGGACACTGCCAGTGCCATTGTGGCCATGTTAGTCATTGGAGTTATTGGACTGGCCTTTGATTATTTATTCACAAGAACTGAGAGGAAGATTAACTGGTGATAAAGTAGTTTTAAATTAGTTAACCGGTAATAAGATAGTTTTAAATTTGTGGTGAAAGTAAATGTCCTTCCAACTTAAAAACGTCAGTAAAACTTTCAAGAACCAGGATAAAGAGTTAAAAGTGGTTAAAGATATCAATTTAACTGTAGATGATGGGGAATTTCTTTGTTTACTTGGTCCCTCTGGCAGCGGTAAAACCACCATCCTCCGGATGATGGCTGGATTGGACTTTCCAACAAATGGTGAAATAACTGAAAACGGCGGACCAGTTTCCGGTCCCAGTCCGGGCAGGGGTTTTGTCTTCCAGCAGTACTCCCTCTTTCCCTGGAGAAACGTCCTGGACAACGTGGCATTTGGACTGGAAGTTAAGGGAATGGAAACACAGGAACGGTATGAGAATGCCCGTAACTACATTAAAATGGTTGGTTTAACCGAATTTGAGAATAGTTATCCCCATGAACTTAGTGGGGGTATGAAGCAGAGGGTGGCTATTGCCAGGGCACTGGCCAATGACCCACAAGCCCTTTTGATGGATGAACCCTTCGCAGCTCTGGATGTGCAAACCAGGCATAATCTGCAGGAGGAACTGGTTAAAATCTGGCAGGAAGAGCTTCAAACTATCATATTCGTCACCCATAACGTTGATGAAGCAGTTTATCTGGCTGATCGGGTGGTTGTTTTAAGCAGATTACCAGGGGAGATAATCAACACTTTCCGGGTCGAAATAGAACGGGTAAGAGACCGTACATCTACTGAGTTTGTTGATCTAAAAAAGGAGATAACTGACGTGTTAGGGTATTAACCCGCATATTCGTCAGTTTTTTTGGATTTTTATTTAATTTTATAATTAATTTTTGGATTTACAATAATATTCAGATTTGCAATTAATTTTTTAGATTTAAACGAATTTTACAATTAAAAAAAATTTATATAAACGGTTTATCGTAAATTAATTACATCTTTATAAACCGGTTGATGTTGGCTCCACATTTGGGGCAGCGCCATTTACCATCCAGTTTATCAAAAGAAGTTCCCGGGGGAGTGTCTCTTCGAGGTTCGCCAGTTTCAGGGTCGTATATATAGCCACAGACTTTACATTTATATCTTTTCACCTATATCACCTCTAGAATCTGAGTATTTGCTTGCTAGTGAATTCACATTCTAATTAAAATTAGTTCTAATATTATAGAACTAAATATCTTATATCCCACTTGATTAATAAATACTTTTGGAACATCGCAGGACAAGAAATACCAAGTGATCACTAGAAACTAACCAAACTTACTAGGTGATTCTAAAAACTAACAAATTACTATTGATTACTAGATATTACCAAATGATTATTGGAAATCAAGTCAAAGATTCCCTGATCTTTCTTAAATCTTCTCTTATTTTATTTATGGTGTGTTTGGTTCCCACCAGTCTTCCAATCATAACTCCCGCTGTGATAGCGAAGATAATACCAAAATAAGCAGTTCCATGGACCCAGTAACCCACAACGACAGATCTACCAATCATGAAAATGATGTAAAGGATAAATATTACAGCGCCGATCCAGTCGATGTTGCTTACCACCTGCTGGCTCTCACTATCCCAGCTTAAGTGGTACCTCCGGCTGACAACGATGCCGACCAGTAACCCTATTAAAATACTGCCCATGGCTTGAAATATATTAAAACCAGCCACCAACACTTCATAAATGGTGATTACTATAAATAATATGCTTAATATAATTAAAACCCTCATCCTGGTGAAAACAGGTTTGTCCAGATATTTCCGATACTGACTTTCCTTACGGGACATAATTATAAATTAACCCCAGGAATTATTAATTTTACCCCTCTTCTTACAGGGACTCATACCATAAAAGGCAAAAAATAGGTTGGATAATTCAGTAATAGGATAAATCGGGATTTAATAGGTATATATGAAAGTCATCATTCTCCTATAAATTAAAGAACATACCCTCATTATCCATACCGGTTCTAATCATCGCCCCATCACATAAAATATCTAAAACCCCATTGTGGCATGTTTTGGGCATAACTATATATAGTAGTTGGTAATACAGATATATCCAGGGTGCAAGGTTTAAGAATAAGGAAAAGTTTTTTATTAAAAAAGATTGTTTAACCGCCTCAATAGAAACAGAATATAATAAATAAAAAATACTACAAAAAAAGTATTCTTAAAAAAAATTTGCACCCTACTTCTTTTAGGTTCTTTTAACGCTTTAAATTGTTTATTAATAAATTATAGAGTAGTATATTAAAATTTTTCTAGATCATAGTTTATAATTTAATTTTTCTAAAGAAATAAAGAAAAAAAATGGAGTTTAATTTTTTTTAGAACTAAAAGAAAAATATGAATTATTTTTAAATAAAAAAATAAAGGTGCTAATTTAAGTCCATTACTTTCTGGCTCTGTAGATAGCTCCGATTATAATTATTATTCCTATAATAATGACCAGAAACTCCCAGAAGTACTCCCAGATGTTCCATCCAAATAATGAAGAGAGCCCGACCAGGATTAATATCACCCCACCAATTACCGGTCCAATGATACCTCCCCATGGAAATACTGATTCTTCTTTTTCATCAGCCACTAATATCACCTCTTTTATTGCAGTGTATGGTTATTTATATTACTTTTTCATCGCTTCCCGGGCCAGGGCATAAATTATTACCAGGTAAGCCAGGGTTCTGATTACTATGATGGAAATTTCACCGCTCGAGGCTCCCAGGAGTGTTGCCAGGTGGGAGATGGCGAAAAGTCCAAAGCCTATGGCTACGAATATTGCCAGGGCGATTTTCTTTGCTTGGTAAACCCATATACCAAGGATCAGTATTATCACTGCAAAAATTAAGTTCAGTAAAGTTGTTGGGTCAAATGCCACTTAGTCACCTCCTAAAAATTTTTAATAGGAAAACTTCTACTATGGTAAAGTTTATTATTCATCCATATTAAATTGTAAAGAATATCACTCCACAGATTAGCAGATAAATTCTAAATAAAAGAAACAACAATATTAATTAATTAATTATTCACGAAATTAAGCTCGCTGGAGAACCAGGATGTATAAGAAGATCTTAATACCCACTGATGGCTCAGAAAATGCCAAAAGAGCAGCCAAACATGCCGTTGAATTGGCTAGCAAGGATAAAGCAAACATCATAATATTGCATATTATCGAAGAGTTCACCACACAAACTGCTGTGTTACCCATCTCCACCCTACCAGAACCCTGTGAAAGTATATGTGAGGAGTTGAACCGGCAGGGAGAAGAAATTATACAGGATATTAAAGAAGAGATCCTGGAAATCTGCCCGGGAAACTGTGAAAATATCACCATAACCTCCCTGATCACCTATGGAAAACCGTACCTGGAGATACTTAAGGTTATGCAGGATAAAGACGTGGACCTGGTGCTTATGGGGGCTTCAGGCAGACATGGCCTGGACAGAGTTATACTGGGCAGCGTCACAGAAAGGGTGGTAAGAGAATCCACCAAGCCCCTGATGATAATACCTTAAATTCAGGTAAAAACGGGTTATTTTTTTGAAATCAACTATATAGGACAGGTGTATAATTGGTAAGTAACGTTAACGTAGATAAAAATGGAGCTGGAGCACGTGGCTCCAGCTATAAATGGGTAGCCCTATCAGTGGTGGTCATATCCTCCCTGATGGGGTCCATCAACATGAGCATCGTGCTCATATCCCTTCCAGCCATATTCAACGGGATCCATATCAACCCCCTCACTTCATTCCAGTATTTATTATGGATCTTAATGGGATACGGACTGGTAACCGCCACTCTTCTTTTAAGTTTCGGCCGGCTCAGTGATATGTACGGCCGGGTTAAGATGTTCCGACTGGGTTTTCTAATATTCACCCTGGGGAGTATTTTACTCTACCTCACGCCTTCTACCGGAGATGCCGGTGCCATTGAGATCATAGCTTTCCGGGTGATACAGGCGGTGGGTAGCGCCTTATTTATGGCCAACAGCGCCGCCATACTCACCGACGCTTTCTCACCCAACGAACGGGGAAAGGCCCTCGGCCTTAACATGGTAGCATTTACAACCGGACAATTTATAGGTCTGATACTAGGGGGTGTACTGGCCTATTTCGATTGGAGATTTGTTTTCCTAGTCAGTGTACCCTTCGGACTTTTAGGTACCATCTGGTCTTACCTCAAATTAGAGGAAACATCTATCCCTGTTCCGGATACTAAAATAGACATATGGGGTAACCTCACCTTCGTGGTGTCCATCACCCTCCTCCTACTGGGAGTGACCTATGGACTCATGCCTTACGGTAACGATCCCATGGGATGGAGCAACCCCTGGGTAATAGCGTCCATGGTAATCGGAGTCGTGCTTCTCCTTTTATTCCTGTTTATTGAAAGCAGGGTTGAATCTCCCATGTTCCGTTTGGATCTTTTCAAGATAAGGATGTTCAGTTATGCCAATGTGGCAAGTTTGCTTTCTGCCCTAAGCAGGGGTGGGATGATGTTCATGCTCATCCTACTGCTTCAGGGAGTCTGGTTACCGCTTCATGGCTACAGCTATGAATCCACACCCTTCTGGGCGGGCGTCTACATGCTGCCGCTTACAGCGGGGATAGCCATTATGGGACCTATCTCCGGATCTCTGTCTGATAAATATGGCCCACGCTGGATAGCAACTATTGGAATGGTCATCAGCGCCATATCATTCCTGATTCTTGCTGTCCTCCCCTACAACTTCAGCTACTGGGAATTAGGCTTAACCATCTTCATGATGGGTATAGGTGGTGGAATGTTCGGTTCCCCCAACACGGCATCCATCATGAACTCCGTCACTCCCCATGAAAGAGGAGTGGCTTCGGGGATGATGTACACCATTGTAAACACGGCCTTCACCGCCAGTATGGTCATATTCTTTACCATCGTAATCGTGGGGATCACCCAGCAGTTCCCAGAAGCCATCACCGCTTCACTGACCAGTATCGGTGTTTCTCAACTGGCTCCTTCCATGAGCAGCATTCCACCTACTGGGGCGTTATTTTCAGCGTTTCTGGGTTACAACCCGGTTGAAGCCATGTTATCTGCCCTACCACCGGCACTGGTGGCAACCATACCCAGTTCCACCCTCACCACCTTAACCGGTACGACCTGGTTCCCCTCTACATTTGCCGTTGCATTCATGCCCTCACTCCAGACCTCGTTTTTCATAGGTGCTCTCTTATGTGCAATTGCAGCTGTATTATCCGCTCTTCGTGGGGAAAGATATATACATGAGGAGGAAATCTTTATAGACAGTGCTGCGGGGAAGAAAAATTAAAATCATGCGCACTTCCCTTAAATTTTTTAAATTCCCTAAATTTTATTTCTTAATTTTTTTAACTAATCTGTTTCTAATAGGGTTTCATTTCATGAATAGGGGCTAAAAATGGATTGGAATGAAAACCTTTATATACTATGATGACACATGTTCTATTATATGACAGTATGTCAGTTAAATAGTGTCATGTCTATAACGAATGATGACTGTTTAAGATTGTTTCACATTGTCATGAGTATAACACGATGTCTATGGAAATAGGCATCCCTAAGTGAGAAAAATTGACAAAAGCTAGCCGAAAGGAAAGAGAACGTGAATTACGGCGCAACGATATCATCGATGCGGCAGAAAAGTTGTTTTTCTCCAAAGGTTACGATAACGTGTCTATGAGTGAAATAGCCAAAGAAGCAGATATGGCCAGAGCAACGATATACCAGTACTTCAAAAACAAAAAAGACATCAACGCAGCCATTGCCGGACGGGGGGCCAAAATCTTATATGAAATGTTTGAAAAAATCCCCGAGGATCTTACAGGCATTGAAAATATAAGGGCTCTAAGTAAAACTTACTACCAGTTCTACAAACAACACACAGGATACTACAACGCTTACTACCACTCAGGGGCCTTCGAATACGAGGACAGCCCCTACCTGGAAGAACTGAAAAAACTAAGAAAGAAGAACTTCCAATACGTGATAAAAGCCATCAAAAAGGGTTTCAAAGACGGAACCATCCGAAAAGACATAGATCCAGCGGCAACCACCATCATAATGATCCTCATATCCAACAACGTCCATAACATCCTACCATTAACCCGGATGTACATGGATGAATACAACATGACCCAGGACGACCTGTTCGAAGTCAACGTGGACCAGATCATACGTTCTATTGAAAACAAGTAACCATAACCGTAATTTAGACTGACCTTACATTAGTAGATTTAAAGACTGATCTCTAACCCTTAGCGAAAGCTATCAACGATTATCACCATCTATTGCAACACAATCCATAAGAGAGAGAAGTAGAGAAATCTGAAAATATTCACATAACTTACTCATCCAAAGCAGGAAAACAGAAATGGATGACCCATTTAAAAGATTTGAATGACCAATTAATTATCAAAACACTGAGAAGAGAAGTAAAGTCTTTTCAACTTCATTGGAAAAACCATTGAAGAATTTCATATGTACCTAATCACCAAATCTGGTGGAATTACATTCACGTAATAGGTACGTCTATGAGCTTCTCCTTTTAGGATGTACCTGGAGTTCTTATTTTTGATAATAAAACCGCCTCAATTTCAAAAAAAAATTCAAGGTACACCTTTAAGGAGTTGTTTCTAAGACAAAAATACCTGAAAGAAATAAAAAAACAAGTCCACCAAAATAAAACCTTAAAACAGGAATACAACTTTAAAAACCAAAATACACTTTAAAACTTATATATTTTTTTAAACTGGATGGATTCAAAGGATGAATTCCAGTTGAAAATAGTCCATTTGTAAGTAACCCTTTTTTAAATAGATGGATTAAATTTCCTTTTTTAGAAAATTTACACTTTTAGAAAATACGATTAATCTCTTTTATACAGACAACTGCCTTTGCCAGAATCAATGCGGCCCTACGGACGCTCTTCTCCATCACTTTCTTGTGAGTCTTGGCTGTTTCCATCATATGGTGGGTTATAGTCTGATGATTGGTCGCCTGATGAATCACCGTCTGATGTGTCGCTTTCTGATGATTCATCGCTTGATGTTTGCGAACTCGTGCACCCGGATATAGCTACAACCAGGACAACTACAGCGATCAAAAAGAGGTACTTCTTTTTTATCATGGTTTGTTAACACCCCGGTTATTCTGTATATTATTATATATTTTGTTATCTAAAAATTTTCTGCCTCTTATCAAGATTTCGGACAATTTATGCTAAAAAAATAAAGTTTCATCAGCCGGGATATGGTGGATTTATTACTGGATGACTGACTTGATACCGGCGATAATCTGGAATCAGAGGAGAAAAAGATTCTTGAAAGAGAGAATCCATCCTTACTCTACAGATAATTCTTTTTTATCAATCTATAAATATAACCTTCGACCAGATAGTATTGCTATTTGGAAAATTTTTTTTTAAAAGAGGTCATGTAATTTAACAAATGGTTATGTTTTTTTTAACAAGGCTGAAATTCTAACCCCAAAGGTGAATGTAAGATGCTGTACCGGGAGATGGGAGAAACAGGGGAGAAAGTATCTATCCTGGGTTTCGGTTGTATGCGACTACCAACCGATGGTAGACATGAGCATATAGACCGTAAACGAGCCTCAGCACTCCTGGATTTCGCCCTGGACAGTGGGGTTAACTACCTGGACACCGCCTACACCTACCATGGGAGAGATAATTCAGCGGGTGGTGACAGTGAAGTATTCCTGGGAGAGTATTTCGCTCGAAACGGTCGCCGGGAGGAGATCTACCTTTCAACCAAATTACCAGTCTGGTTAGTCCACAACAGGGAGGATATGGATAGATTACTGGACTCCCAGCTTAAACGTTTGCAGACAGATTATATCGATTTTTACCTTTTACACTCAGTTAAAGAGAGAAACTGGTCACTCTTGGAAGATCTGGGTGTACTGGATTTTCTTGATAACGCAGTATCTGATGGGAGGATAAAATACACCGGATTCTCCACCCATGATGAAACGGAACTCTTCAAGGATGTCACTGATTCCTATAACTGGGATATGTGCCTCATACAGTACAACTACCTGGATGAGAATATACAGGCCGGCCGGGAAGGTCTGGAGTTTGCTGCAGAAAGAAACATGGGAGTAGCAGTTATGGAACCACTTAAAGGCGGAGTTCTAGCACGATACACCCCACCTGAGGTTAATGAGATATGGGATAAAGCACCCGTACAGAGAACCCCGGCTGAATGGGCTTTCCGTTACCTGTGGAATCACCCGGAGATAACCACGGTACTAAGCGGTATGAATACCATGCAGCACCTGGTGGAGAACATATTCACCGCCATCGGCGGCGAGCCTTACTCTTTAAGCTCATATGAAATGGAACTGATGGATGAGGTAAAGGAAGCTTACCAGGAGAAGGTAGAAGTGGAGTGCAGCGCCTGTGACTACTGCATGCCCTGCCCCAATGGGGTGAACATACCACAGTGCTTCAGCTACCTGAACCAGGCAGCCATGCTCAACGATCCCACACATATCCATACCCAGTATAACTTCATGTTAAAGGACGAAGAGAAGGCGGACAACTGCCTGGGATGCGGGGTCTGTGAGGAACTATGCACCCAGAAACTACCCATAAGAGAGAAGATGAAGCGAGTGAAAGAGGAGTTCAGTTAGTTTGAAACTTCGAATTCAGGCAGGTTAAACTTCCAAATTCAGATCTTTAACCACCCACTGATATTTTCTCCTATCCTCCAGATAATAATAGAAAATAAAGATCAAAAGCATAAGCAAACTATATGATGCCCAGAATACAATTGAGGGATAGACAATTGTATCCTCTCCAAGATTTATCCTTTGCACCCCTATGATTACGGAAACAGCTAAGAGAAATACCATCACTAAAAGCGGTGCTAAATCCTTAAAAGACATCTGATACACTTCTTTTTTAGGTGTTACCCTGAATTTAAGCTTTCTATTCAACATCCCCATGATGAATGCCCTGGTATAGACTGGAAAAAGGCTGAAAAAAAGTGCCTGGGCCAGGATTAATTTTATGATGGAGTAGCCACGTTCCACATGGCTGCTTAATGTCTGTATAAGAACCATGGATACGAAGATATAGAACGGGAGATTTAAAGGGCCTAAAACAAGGGGCTCCAGATCAAGGAGTATTATGGTAACTGGATACAGCAGCCAGATGAAGATACCCACTCCAATGAAATACCAGGTACCGTTTAGGATCAGGTACTCCCACCACTTGAGGAGTTTCATTTTTCCCGGATCCTTTAAAAAAGTGGAGATCACTTTTCTGGTGTTCTGGAAGGTGCCGTAGGACCAGCGTAACTGTTGACCGTAATATGCAGATAGGGATGGGGGTGACAATCCCTCAGCATAGACCTTATCAATGTAGAGGGATTTATATCCGTTACTGTGGAAGGTGAAGGATGTGGCTATGTCTTCGGTGATGCAACCTTCATCCATACCCCCTATCTCCTCCAGGTGTTCTGTCCTGATGAGCACGTTGGTCCCGCAGATATATGAGCTGTCATTAACACAGAGACCCCGGCAGATGTGCTTATAGAATATGTGCTGCTGGTAGGAATAGGCCAAACCCAACCTATCACCATCCGGCCCATTGAAGTACTGGGGTGTCTGGATAAAGGTTAGAAGAGGATCGTCTTCGAAGTAGGGTACCAGATCATGGAGTATGGAGGGCTTAAGACGGTGGTCAGAGTCCAAGACCATAACGTATTTGAAACCGTTGTCCAATATTTGGAGGGTGTCGTTAATGGAACCCGCCTTGTAACCCCTTAAGTTATTCCGGAAGAGGTATTTTACTCCAAGTTCTCTGCATAAACGGGAGGTTTCCCTGCGGATCTCCGGGTCGGTGGAACTGTCCATAAGAACCACCTCAAAGTTACCATAATCAACACCTTTAGCCTTCAGGAGAGTTTCTCTAACCATCTCCGGGTCTTCATTTAAGGTGGGGATGATGATGGCCACGCAAGGTTCTACACAATCATTGTTTGATTTATTTAGGGGTGAAGGGTTCTGTGATTTTTTCAAAGGAGAATAACCCTGATATAAAGTTAATGACTTTATGAAATGGTCCACATAACCTACACAGTGCAGGGCACTGTAGATGAAGGTAGAAATTAATATTAGAGAGATGAATTTTTCAAATAAGGACAGATTCACATTAGCCAGTACTGGTAAGAGATTGGAGAGAATCAGGACAGATATGGTGGTAAAAAGGACCACGGAAAATAGTGTAATCAGGGTGTTTAATTTACCATTGAATCTGGTAGAAAAGTTGATATGAAATTTTTTCCTCAGGGGAACTAACTTCATATGTATTTAATATGGATTTCCGTGGGGATAATAATTTTTATTTTCGAAAAGAGGATTTGTTACCCCCTCAGCATATCTGAAATCCCCACATCAGGGTGATGATAGCCTTCGGGTTGTTCACCAAAGCCATGGATGGCCTCCTGGGGGCACCATTTGATGCAGGCCAGGCAATTCTCACAATGGTGCTTCCATACTGGCTTGTCATCAACTATTTCGATGTTGCCTACCGGGCAGATTCTGGAGCAGGTTTTGCAGCCCATGCAGCTTCCACCCGTATGGTAACTCCGGTCTATGAAGGGTATAATTTCACGAACAGTAAGATCTGAATCTTTTGGAAACTCTGCTGTTTCTTTCATAGGTTTTATAAAGAGTGGTCTGAAAAATTCATTTTTCATCAACTGTAATAGAATAGTCCCCACTATTCTCATAGAGAAGTTATCAGTGTCGAAATGAAAATCTCTCTGGTTTACATGTTCACAGATGGAGTCAAGCTTTTTATCCTTCCATTTACTGTATAGTTTTTCTCTGTTTTCAAAGGGTTTCCTAAAGGCATTCTGTGGCATCTGGACCCCGAAACCTGCTTTTAACCGGCCGCCGCGTGCCCTGATCATTTCATCCAGCATGGTTAGTGTCGGACCAGCCCCACCGCCATATGTGCATACTGCGAAGATATATTTATTATTTATTTCATCCAGTTTACTCGTAAATCTCTGGACAATAAGGGGAATATTGATTAGTCCTACATAGTAAACAGGGAATACGATTCCAATTACATCGGCATGGGTTGTTATTCTTTCTTTATTTACCACGGAATGTATGGGTATTAAATCTCCTTCAAGCTTTTCTGCAATATCTCTGGCAACCACCAGGGAATTGCCTGTGCCTGAAAAGTAATAAATTTCTGTATTATTCATTCTATAACATTCCTGGTTCATCTTATCCATCTTTACCTTCTTGGGTTGTTTCTCTTTGAATGGTGGATATTAGAAGATCAAAGGAGTATTCCTTATACTGATCAGGAGTTATCTTGTGCATCTTTAAGAATCCTAACATGTCCAGCCCAGGGTTTACGAGTTTTTCACAGTAATTCACCACTAAAACTGCTGTTTCCATTGGTTTTAGATTCTTTTTCATACTGCCGTCTTCTATCCCCATTTTAATGGAGTCACTCAGGGCATCCATGAGCTCCCCGGCCACCATGACCTGCTGGTCTGCATTTTCTATCTGGCCTGCATCGAAATTCCCAGCCCGCATGTAACTTAACTCACGGTAATATCCCGGATATTCCTGGTAATAATCGAAGAAGGCCTGACATAATGAGATGAGTCTTTCCAGCCCATTCTGGTCTTCTTGAACTGCATCCTGGAAAGCTCCTCTCATGAGATTTAGACCGCGCAGGAGCACGGCGAAGTAGAGAGTGTCCTTGTTCTTAAAATAGAGATAGAGGGTTGCCCGGTTAACCCCTACCTCTTCTGCTATATCGCTCATAGGAACGTTTTCATATCCTTTGTCCAGGAATAATTTCTCTGCAGCGTCAATTATGTATTCACGCCTTTTTTCTTTTTCCTTTTCCTTTAAATTTTTATATGACAATTTTCTCACCATGAAAGAATGGGGGTTAGTAACTCAATGATTTTTTTATAACACTATGTTATTTATATAACTTACTGTTATTCTTGGAATTGTCACATAGATGGAATATTTTTGTGAATAATACGAGTATTTATATTGGATGTGGTTCCATTGTTTATTGAATCAGGGAATTAATACTTTCAAAAATTGATATTACTCCATATGTGATTGATTCACATAAACATAGATTTATATCCATCGAGGATTAAAATATTATATGAGAAGAAGTGTTTGACTGAATTTTTCCATTTTTTTTTAACTATATTTGGAGGTTTATAAGGATGTCAAAGTCAAAGAAAGACAACTTAATCAAAGCAAAGGTTGCATGTTTAAAGGGAAATCTAAAGGAGAATACAGATACCATCCAGTTAATTGTCCCTGTGGATGAAGAGAAAGGTTTCAGTGAAGAAGAAGATATTGTGGTTTTAAAGTGTTCTGAATTCCCGGAGTTAACTTCTGTTAAAAATTCAGTGGAACTCAGGAGAAAGATCGATGAACACACCGATAATCTTAAGAGGGTACGGGAGTTAAAACAGAAACTGGAGAGTGCAGAAGAATCCTTCAACGAAAGCCTCAACGTCCTCAAAGTTAAAACAGACCTGGAAATAGAGAACCTGAAGAAAGAGAACGAGACACTCAAGAAGGACAACAAAGAACTAAGTCTTCGTTTAAAGGACGTGACCAGAAGGATAAATGAACTCAACAGTTTGTTGAATGATTTATAATCCCCCTCAAGGATTTTTTTTTAAGTAAAAAATACGCTACTTTTTAATTTTTAACTGTTGTTTATTTGGTTAATTTTTTTATCCTATTGTTATTTGGTTTTTATCCCTTTCTAATTCAGTTTTTGTTATCCTAACCTTATTCGGTTCATCCTATTTTTATAAATGGTGGGAAGTTCACCCCTTGCCCGCCGGTAATCACTATACCCAGATGGTTCAGTGTAGTTGTGGTTGTGGTGGTGTTGTTTCCTGTCTCGTTTCCTGTGTTATTACCTGTCTGGTTGATTAAATACTGTTCATGCCATCTTTCCAGGAATTCCTGGAGGGGTATGTATCCCCTGCTTCCCAGTATGGCCGGGTCTTCCACGTAGATGTTCTCCTCATCCATCCCGATAACCACCAGGTAGTGGCCGTCTCCGGTATGGTTGGTCCAGTTACCGGTGGTGTTATCCCCCCAGGCCTGGCAGAGTACGATGGTGGGTATTCCCTGGTTTATATTATCCTGCAGTTCCTTGAGGGTCATGTTCTCCTTCACCTCTGCAGTGAAACCAGAATCCCGTGCTGCCTGGGCAATATCCTCTGGTAAGGTCCCGTTTTCTGTGGTGTTGGTCATATTTACCAGGGTATCCAGGAAAGTATCGGTACCGTAATAGGCCAGAACCGACTGGAGCGCTGCTGCTCCGCTGGAGGAATTGTTTGGTTGTCGCACGTCCGGAACGTTTAAGAGGGTGGTGTTGTTCTGGGTTATATTGTTTTCCTCGAGAATAGTGGAATAAATGCCTAACGGTATAATAGCTACCAGAAAGAGTGAAATTAAAAGCAATATTTCTAATCTAAGCTTCATGTATTATTATTAGGGGTTTTTGTTATTTATAATTTATTTTCTTAAAATCTGTATTTAAGTATAAGTAGTGGTATCAGTACTGTTTGTATCGTTTATATATGAACCATTGTAGGCCCACATGATGAGATTGACCAGTACATCAGCCTGCTGGGGTGACAACTCGGGGTGAACACCGCTTAGGACTATTCTACCTTCTCCATAATGGTCTCCTATTATGGCTGCGTAGCCTTTATAACTGGAGTTATAATCAGCATAGGTGGCGAAGGTAACCGTACTGTAATCTGTGCTATACATGGCCGGTCCGTTGATATGGGATATCCATCTATCTGTGCCACCCATTATTTCTGTTCCTGATGAGGTGGTCTGGATGGTTACATTCCCCACATCCACGTATGGTAGATTTACAACGTTAGGTGCCAGTCCCCAGCCATAATACCAGTTATCAGTATATTCTGCTGCCGAGTATGCACCGGCACATATCCCCATAAACCCTTTACCACTGGCTACGAAACTTTTAAGGTCGGCCACATTTACATCGTCGTTATTTATGTAGTTAAAACCTGTTTCGCTTCCAGCCATGATAAGCACATCATAACCGGATAATGTTTGATTGTTAATTATCTTTGAAGTATCATAAACGAATTTAACACCAGGAACCAGGTTCTTGGAGTTAGCTTGGTCCATACACTTTTTTATCTGATTTATAGAATTTTCACTGGTGTCATTACCACTGTACACCAGCACTTTAACCACTTTGTAATTATTTTGGGAACCATCGTCTCCTAAAGATAGGGTGATGCCTAAAGATAGACTGATAACTGTTAAAATAATAATCAGAGGAATAATAATCTTGTTTTTTATAATATGCCTGTTCTGTCTCCCTTTTCTTCTTGGATTTAATGAACGTTCCGCCTTCACCATTATTTAATACTCCTGAATTAACCATAAAAAAGATTTTACTGGATTGTTTTAAATATAAAAAGTGTAATATCCTGTTTTATCTAAAAATCACTGATTTATAAAGATATTTTAAATAGGGGGTTTACCCAGGGAATTATGAAGTGTTTACTGACCAAATTAACTGTTAATTTCCCTGGGGACTCTTAAGAGTTTTACAATATTTAATCGGAGCTTAATTTAATCGGAGCTTAAATATTGATTTTCCCAAATTTAACCTCACCTACTATAAATATTTAAATTGGGGGGTTACCCAGGGAATTATGAAGTGTTATTGACCAGATTTGCTGATGTTTTTGCCTGGGAACTCTTAAGAGTTATTACAACAATCAACAGGAGCATAAATATAGATTTTCCCAATTTAAGCCCAAAACAATACCAGATAAA
>Ga0067045_1029077_pt1 | contig 24105 bp, 14 predicted proteins | sample TerdegcTABiofilm_FD_59184 | JGI IMG/M metagenome (GOLD analysis project Ga0067045, IMG submission 59184) | Combined Assembly of (Gp0054472, Gp0054536) Wastewater bioreactor microbial communities from Singapore -Terephthalate degrading... | reverse complement strand
AAGCCACTCCATGCCACATCAGCTTGAAGCTTTTAAGTTATCAGAAAGGACAGGTATTAACAGCAGAAGACTTATATTTGTGATGATATTATCCGTCATTGTTGGTGGAATATCTTCATTTTGGGCTTATTTGACCGATGTTTATAGATTTGGTTCTGGTGGCGGATTCGGTTGGGAGCCTTATAATCGTTTGCAACAATGGATGAGTTATCCAACTCCACCGGACTATCTTGCAGTTACTTTTATTGGTCTTGGTTCTATATTCACATTCTTTTTGATGTTTATGAGAATGAAATTTTTTTGGTGGCCCTTTCATGCTGTTGGATATGCTGTTTCAGGTGCAGATGATTGGTGTATGAACTGGCTTTGGGCATCGTTAATAATAAGCACAATTACAAAATGGATCATATTAAGACAGGGAGGTATAAAGGCTCATAGAAAGGCAATTCCATTTTTCTTGGGATTAGTGTTAGGGGAGTTTGTAATTGGGTCTATATGGAGTATAATTGGTCTATCTATGGGAATACGTACTTTTGTCTTTAAGGATTGGTGAGATCATTTTGATAAAACTTTTTGCAATACTTCATATAGCTCTTTAGCTTTATATGGTTTTGCTATTACTGCATCGAAGCCATAATCTCTAAAATTTGACATTACAGGATCATTGGAATATCCACTAGAAACAATCGCCTTTACATTCGGGTCAGATTTGCGAAGTTCAGAAATTGCCTCAATTCCCCCCATTCCACCCGGAATAGTTAGATCCATTATAACAACATCAAAAGGTTCCTCAGAGTTTATTGCATCCAGATATTTTTCTATTGCCTCTTCACCATCAGAAGCAACAGCTACATCATAGCCAGCCTGACTCAACATCTGACTTAGCAATTCCTTTATTATCTCTGCATCATCCATAATTAGTATTTTGCCTATTCCATGAACCTTCGCATCATATTCTTTTTCTTCTTTATCGGTGCTTTGTTCTGGAGAAGCAGGTATAAAGACCAAAAATGTTGAGCCATGACCCAATTGCGATATGACTTCGATATGTCCTTTATGCTTCTTTATTATAGAATAGGAGATTGCAAGACCTAATCCACTACCTTTTTGTTTGGTAGTAAAATATGGATCGAAAATTCTTGATAGATATTCTTTGGGTATTCCAATCCCATGATCTTTGAATGATATTTTTACATAATATCCAGGCTCTAATGAACTTCTTGTCCCTTCTTTTATTACAATATTTTCTGCTTCAATTTCTATTAAACCTCCTTGTGGCATTGCTTGATCTGCATTGATAACTATATTATTGATAACTTGATTTATTTGGCTTTCGTCGACAATTACAGGCCAAAGGTCGCTATCAAATTTAATACTATATTTTGAATTAGATCCACTCAAAGCAAAATCTGTTGCTTCTCTCAATATATTAGAGATTGAAACTACTTTTAGTATTGGAGTGCCACCTTTGGAAAAGGTTAACAATTGTGAAGTCAAATCCTTTGCTTTATATGCCGCTTTTTCTGCTTCCGCTAAACGTTCTGACGCTTTTTCTTTTTCATCAATAAGCATTTTGGTCAATGATATATTACCCATAATTCCAGTAAGTATATTATTAAAATCATGAGCGAGACCGCCAGCAAGAGTTCCTATAGACTCAAGTTTTTGCATTCTTAAAAGTTCTTCTTCCATTTTTCGCTTTTCCGTAATGTCATTTATAAAACAATGTATTGCTGATTTACCTTCCCATTTTATCAAAACGCTTTTTATTTCTGCCCACTTTATGCTTCCATCCTTCGCAAAAACTCTAATTGTCATTGTATCATTTACTTCTTTACCGTTTAATTCCAGATGGTAATTTTCAATAGTTTGGTCTCTATCGTCAGGATGTATAAAATCAGCAAAAAAACTGCCCATAATATCTTTTTGAGAATAACCAAATAATTGTGTTATTTTGGGATTAGCATATTTGATTTTACTATCCTGAACAACAATGATGCCTTCACTTGCATTTTCTACTAATACTCTATATTTTTTCTCGGATTCTTGAAGTGCCTCAACTGCGTTTTTTAGGTCAGTAATATCATGATAATTGACAACGATTGCGTTTATATTTGGGTCATCCAATAGATTTGTGCATGAACCCTCAATCCATCGCATTTCACCATCTTTTCGCCTTGATTTCAGGTTCATGCTATAGGTTTGTCTAGGTCGCTTACTTATCTCGGCAATTAAATTTTTTGCATATTCCCTATATTCATCAGCCATTGCCTCAAAGACATTTCTGCCTTTTAGTTCATCCATTTCATAGCCAGAAATATTCGCTGCTGCGGGACTTATATAAAGAATGTTTCCTTCTGAATCTATAAGTTCGAATACATCCCAGCTATGTTCAATAAGCGCTCGTAATCGTCCTTCGTTTCTTTTTAATGCTTCTTCTGCTTGTTTTTGTTTTGTTATGTCCCTATAAGTCCAAACACGACCAATAGATTTGCCATTCATAATGCGAGGGATTGAATGTCGCTCAAAAATCCTACCATCTTTCAATTCTAAAATATCAGAGGTTTGCAATTCTGGATTTTCCATTACACTAATGGTATTTTTCATAAAAGCGTCAGGGTCTTTCAGTTGCTCAAGAGTTTTTTTCAGTAGAACACTCTCTTCTGGTGGGTTGAGTAGTTCGTCTGCGATATTCCACATTTTTGTCAGTTGCCTATTAAACACAATAGGCTTTCCTGTTATATCTGTAACTAATATACCATCAGCAACTGATTCAAATGTTGACTCAAATATAGATGTTTCAATCTTTTGTTTATCTGGTTTCATTATGGCAGAACTTAAATATTGGTGTTTTGATAAAAAATTTGAAACTATATCAATATATTAGAACCTATAATTATGTTAAAGTTCCAATATTTTTGTAAAAGAGCATAAAAATTAAATTATATGAAAAAAGGGAACAAAACAATAGCTTGCTCCCCTTTTTTAATTCATATATGATAATAGAAAATATCTATTTTGTATACTTAAATATACATGCAAATTGACCACTGACAAAAGCGCTGCCATCACTCATCATGTTGACTGCACGAAACTCCAAATTATCAACGCCTTTTTGTTTTGCGCTGTTTCGTTCAATAGTCCATGTATTTCCACCATCAGTTGTTCTTAAAATTGTAGAATAATCACCAACTACTAAGCCGTTATTTTCATCAATAAAATCAACACCATAAAACCATTCTTCTGTCAAAGGAGTCTTCAAAACAGTCCAAGTATTTCCACCATCGTTAGTCTTAACGATAGTTGAACCCTCGCCAACAGCGTAACCAACGTTTTCATTAACAAAATCACATGAGCTTAGATTGCTGTCTGTTCCACTGGTTTGAGCTTTCCATGTCAATCCGCCATCATTTGTTACACTGATTGCACCGTTTTCACCAACAACCCAGCCTATTTTATTATTAACAAACTTGACATCCCAATAGCCCGGATTGCCAGCGCCAACTTCTGAACTAGCTGATCCGCCAGAGATTACTTTCCATCTAGTTCCACCTGTATCGGTCATAAGTATCGTTCCATTACCACCAACAACAAAACCATTTTTTGCATCTCTGAAATATACTCCATAAAGAGCAACACCAGATCCACTCGCTTGACGGTCCCAGGTCTTTCCACCATCTCTCGTATTGAGTATAACGCCAGAGCCTTTAAACATATCGCCAGTTATCCAGCCATTTTTTTCATCTGTAAAATGAATATCGTATAGATCAGTAAAGAATCCTCCGTCATCAACTGCCTTGATAAAAGATTTTTTCCAAGTTGCCCCACCGTCACTTGAAATCATAAATGCTCCGTTTGTTCCTATGGCAACAACCATTTTTTCATTTACAAATTGATGGCTTTTGAGATATATCTCTGGATCGATTTCGCATAGATTTTCCCATTTTGCAAACGCTAAAAGGCTAAAAATCAGAGACAAAGAAATGATAAAAATTGATAATGACAACTTTTTAAGCATAATAGAACCTCCATATCTAAGACCATATAATCCGCACCATGTTTCACAATTATATCATCATAAAGCAGATGTGTCAACCCTTATCGATCCATATTTAAAGACGTATAATAGATTATGAAGGTTGACTTTAAACATAGTTATTTGAGAATCTCATCTCTAATTTTTTTTAACTCTGCCCTTGCATTATCAAGCCTCGAATTAGCAGAAATCAGCCATGTTTTATGTTTCTCAAGTTTTTCGTTTATCGTTTCGATATTCTTTGATACTGCTTTTGGCGCAGGACCTCCAATATGATCTTTAAGCCTAACATTCATTTCTGGAATACTGAGTTGACTAAAAACTTTATCATCTATTAAAACTTCGACTCCATCGGCTTTTAATGCCTCATTAAGAGCAGAAAGCGTTATTTCTCCCTCTTTATCCGAAAGTTTGACAGCATCAGCAACTATATGATAAGAACGCCTGAAAGGTAATTTATATTCCCTTGTCAGAAAATCCGCAACATCAACAGCATTTAGGAAACCAATAGTCGCAAGCCTTCGCATCACGTCTTTGTTTACTCGCATTGTTTTGGCAACTTCCCTAATAACAACAGGTGCAAGCTCACATTCTGATATAAGGTCAAATATGAGATATTTCGTATATTGGCTGTCTCGATTATATCCCGATAGGCTGGCTTTTGCGATCTCAAATATCGCCTGCATAATGCCATGTGCAATAGCTGTTTTTGCCCTTGTTACCTCAAGCGGTGCGGGATTTCGTTTTTGAGGCATTATTGAGCTTCCACCAACAAACTTATCGTCCAGCCTGATCATATTTGCTTCTGATGTAGTCATAAAGATAACATCCTGACAAATTATGCTCAGATGGGTCATCATAAAACTGATGGCGGAGGCAAGTTCCGCTTCTGCCTCCCATCTTGACGAAACACAATCAATGCTATTTTCCTGCACCTCATCGAAACCCAAAAGCTTTGTTGTCAATTCTCTGTCAAGATTCCATGAAGTCCCGTAACCTGCAGCGGCGCCAAGTGGATTCCTGTTTATTATTGAGTATGCAAGCTCAAATCTTTCAAGATCACGTTCCAAAGCCTGAGCATAGGAAACGAGAAGATGACCGAAGGTTGATATAGTCGCATGTTGATAATGCGTGAAACCGGGCATTACAGTCTCTATATGTTCTTTTGCAAGACTCAAAAGAACCTCCACAAGCTGTACTAAATTATCAGTAAAATGAAGGGATTTTTCCCTGAGATAGAGCTTCATATCACAGACTATCTGGTCATTTCTGCTTCTGCCTGTGTGAATTCTGCGACCCGCTTCTTGATTGAAATTCTCTATAACATAGCTCTCTATGTTCATATGAACGTCTTCTTTTTTCGGATCAAGCTTGAATTCGCCATCATCATACATTTTTCTTATTTCAACCAATGCGGATAGTATAATTTTAGCTTCTTCTTTGCTTAAAATGCCCTGTTTATATAGCATTATGTCATGCGCTTCGGTGTTCCAGATGTCAAACGGTATAAGCAATTCATCAGCCATAGGAAGTGCCTTTACATCACGTCCTGCCGAATACATAACGCTGAGTTCCTCTGGCTTTCCAGCCAGCCTGTGTCCCCAAACTACACCCATTCAATAAATCTCCTTTATTATGACATTATTTTTAGCGAATTGTGCTAATACCAATTGCCATTTGAAATATATCATAAAATTTTTATGTCATGCTGAACGAAGTGAAGCATCTCAATAGATTCTTCGCTGACGTTCAGAATGAAAATTTTGAATCAGCAATTGGTATAATTTGTAGCCCAAGATTCTATCTTGGCTTTTGTAATTGCCAATTTTGGAAAGTTGGGCTACGAACCTTTATTATTTACCTGCTTTGATTGAACCCCATGTTCCTATTAGGCTTTCTAAATTTTCAGCTTGATACTTGCTAGCTTTGGAAAGCTAAACTACAAAAAGCCGTTAATGCTTGTTTTACGGAAATTAACATGAGTCATTAATTTATATAAGTGAAATTTTTAATAGCTTTTCAAGTTTCCCCAAGTTGTTGGTAATTTGTCTCTTGAAGTAACGCCAAAATTATTTCCTTCCGGAGTGAATATTTCTGTTAAATTTAATAGATTTTGTGGTGGAAAAGCCCAGCCATCAAAATTCTTACTTCCACCTGTAATTACGACTTCTCCCGTTTTAAGAACAACTGATCCAAACCAAGTTCGAGGAGTGGTCATTTTAATCTCTTCTTCTAACCATTTATCTATGACTGGATCGTATATATGAACTATATCTAATGCCCCTATCAGTGACCACCCACCTATTGCATAAATTTTCCCTTTTGAAGCTACTAAACAATGACCAGCTCTTGCAATAGGCATATTCGTCTTTTTAGCCCATGTATCACTTTTTATGTCATATTCCCAAACAGTAGTGACTGGAGCCATCCCTCCCCCACCAATATCAGAACCTCCCATAAAATAAATTTTTCCATTTATTGCACAGGCGGATCCACTATCGTTATTCGCTGGCAAGTTTTTTTTCTTATCCCAATTATCATTTACAGGATCATAGACTAATAATTGATTTGAAGATACAAAATTACTCCATCCACCAATAACATAAATTTTCCCATCAATTGATGTTGTCGCTCCAAAACCAAAACCGCTTGGAATATTCTTTTTAAACGACCATTTGTCTGCAATGGGATCATATTCTTCAATAGTATTCATCCAAAAATTGGCATTGTTTATTCCACCAATAGCATAAATTTTTCCATTTACCGATTCTACGGAATGAGCATATCTAGCAACATTTAAATTTGAGATTTTTCTCCATTTATTTTCTTTAATGTTAAACACTTCTGTAATTTGAGACATAAGAAATCCATTTCCTGTTCCCCCAACAGTATAGATTTCGTTATTATCTAATATGCCAATCCCAAATAAAACTCTCCCTGTTAGCATATCTGCTTTCTGTTCCCACTCACCCGCAAAAGCAATATCTGAAAAACACGCCACAACCAAAGCTATAATCAGCATTGACAGCATTTTTGCAACGGGGGGGGCAAAATCTTAGATTAGTTTTCATTAGACACCTCTTTGTTTTAGTTGACATAATGTCATTGATTAATTAATGCAGCCTAACCTTCTAGGCTGACAATAACAGATGCCAAGCATAGAATCTATAGCATGTTAAAAAAGATTTACACTTTTGAAAATAAGAAGATTTTTCGCTTCGCTCAAAATGACAGTAAAGTGTCACCCTGAACGAAGTGAAGGGTCTTCCGCTTACATCAAACTGGAAAGCTCTTTCTGGAGTTAATATATAGGTTTTTACTTCAATAATTCATGTGCCGATTTTAGCTTTTCAATTATCGGAAGCTCATAGGGACATCTTTCCTCACATTTTCCGCACTCTATACATTCGTCAGCTTTCACTTCAAGCAAAGCATATTGCTCTTTTGCATAATCGCCGATCCAATAGCGTTTTGCGTATCTTTCATATAGGAAAACCTTCGGAATCTCTATATCAACTGAACACGGGAGGCAATATCCACACTGCCTGCAGAAGTCTTTACCCAATTCCTTTGCTTCGTCTTCCAGTTTTTTCATCTCTTCATCTGTAAGACTCTTGAAATTATCTGCTATCTCAAAATCTTCCTCAATTTCTGATATGTGAGAGATACCTACCAATTGTGCGTCTATATCCTGTGCAAGCGAATATCTAAGGGCGATCTGTGGCTTTTGAAACGCCCCGCCAGCTAATGGCTTCATACCAACAATGCCAATACCAGTTTTTCTGGCATAAGGGACAACATCCTTGATAAATTCCTGATCAAAAAGGTTTATTGATAGCATAATTGCATCAAATTCCCCACTGTCTATTAACTTCATTGCAAGATCAGCTCTATGGGTTGAAACGCCTATATAGCGTATTTTTCCTGCCTTTTGTGCCTCTTTTAATGCAGGAAGTGTCCCTGATTCAGACATAATTTTCTCATAATGCTGTTCTCTGCTTATATCATGGCAATAGTAAAGATCAATCATATCGGTATTTAGATTTTTTAGACTGATATTGACGTCTTCGGCAGATTCTTCTTTTGAACGTCTTATAGATTTTGATGAGAGATAGCACTCTGAACGGCGATTTTTCATAACTGCACCGATAAGCACTTCGCTATCGCCATAACATCTTGCAGTATCAACATAATTGATCCCTAAATCCAATGCCCTACTTACTATATTTTCAGCTTTATCGGGCATATTATTATGAAGTTTTATTCCACCAAAACTCAAATGTGTTACAACCATATCTGTATTACCAAGTTTATTTTTTCGCATTTTACTAATAAATCCTCCTTTTTAGCTAACGTCAGTTCGATATAATCTGAACCACAAAGACACTAAAACACAAAGTCCCACAAGGTATTAAAGGTTAAATCCTTTTTTGCAACATTAAATCTTCAATCTTATTTCCTGCTTCGTGCATTTGTGTCTTAGCGGTAAATACAAATTTTATATTTTATCCAATTTTGCATATTCTGCCATTAGTGTTTTTTTGACACCAATATCAAAATTAACGGTTATCATCATATTTGCGCCTTTTCCACTCAATTCCTTTATAATGCCTTTGCCGAATGCCTTATGATTGACACGATCACCGACCTTAAAACCATATTCAGCGTTATTATTTGATGCGCTTTGTTGTGGAGTTTGAACTCCCTGATGTTCTGTTGATTTAATTATTGTTGTATCTAAATGTATTTCCTTCAAATTTTCGGGAACTTCATCAATGAATCGAGATTGAGAAAAATATGAGGTGTTACCAAAAATCAGACGTTCAGATGCAGATGTAAAATAAAGCCTTTCCTTTGCTCTAGTGATTCCGACATAGCAAAGCCTTCGCTCTTCTTCCATTTCCTTATCACTTTCCAGTGATCTCCAAGATGGGAATATGCCTTCATCAAGCCCCGTCAAAAATACGACCTTAAATTCAAGCCCTTTCGAGCTATGAAGTGTCATTAGTGATACTTTTCTTTCTTGTTTGTCCCAATTATCTATATCGGATTTTAAGGTTATCCCCTCAAGAAAATTTGCAAGCGTAACATTATCAGAGTCTTCCTGCCTCTTTTCGAATTCTATCGCTTCTGAAATAAGTTCTTTTGAGTTTTCTATTCTACTTTGAGATTCTATCGTGTTTTCTTCCTGTAATGCCCTTATATATCCTGTTTTTTCAAGGACATCTTGAATAACGACACTTGGCTTACGATTAGGATCAATACTCTCAATTATATCAACAAATTTTCTTATGGCTTCACGTGTCCGATTTTGTATATCAGGCACTAATTCTATATTTTCTAATGTCTCATATAGAGAATATCCTTCCTCATAGGCAAATTCCTTTATCTTATCCATTGTAGTTTTGCCAATTTTACGTGAAGGGACATTTATTATACGATCAAGGCTTATTGAGTCGTTTCGGTTAAGCAGAATACGAAGATAAGCAATTATATCCTTTATTTCCATACGTTCATAAAATTTCAATCCACCGATAACCGCATAGGGAATACGATTGACCCTAAGCGAATTTTCGATTGCACGTGATTGAGCATTCATTCTATATAGAATAGCGAAATCATTATAATCATAATTTCCTTCAGAACGCAACTTGCCAATTATATCGGATATAAAGGATGCTTCGCCTTTCTCGTCAGTGGCAAAATAGCAGGTTATCTTTTTGCCTTCCTCGTTCTCTGTCCAAAGTTTTTTTTCTTTTCTAGCAATATTATTGACAACAACATTATGAGCCGCTTCGAGTATGTTTTGTGTTGACCTGTAATTCTGTTCTAAGCGATAGACTGTGACTTCCTCATAATCCCTTTCAAAATCAAGTATATTGCGGATGTCTGCCCCTCTCCATGAGTAAATCATTTGATCATCGTCGCCAATGGCACATATATTCCTATGCTTTTTGGCAAGATAATTCGCTATTTTATATTGGGCATGGTTTGTATCTTGATATTCGTCTATCAATACATACTTAAATTTATCCTGATAGAAAGCCAGCACATCAGGACAATCCTCAAAAAGTCTTACTGTCAACATAAGAAGGTCATCAAAATCAAGGGCATTGTTGGTGCGAAGGTGCATTTGATATTGTTTGTAGGCATCTGCTGCTCTTTCCTCAAAATACGATCCGACAGTATTTGCAAAGCCTTCATAATCAAGAAGTTTATTTTTTGCGTTGCTGATTGTGCTTAATATTGCACCTGCATTAATACGTTTTGTGTCAATTTGAAGTTCATCAAGCACCTGTTTTATCAATACCATTTGGTCGGTTGTGTCATATATGGTGAAGTTGCGATTATATTTTAAGTCTAGCTTTTCTATATCACCGCGTAGAAATCGCACACAGGCAGAATGAAACGTGCTGACCCATAGTAATCCACTTTGAACAGGACCTATTAAATCACGAAGGCGATGCTTCATCTCCTCAGCAGCCTTATTCGTGAAAGTAACTGCAAATATATTCATCGGTGGGATACGTTTTTCTTTTACAAGATATGCTATTCTATGAGTCAAGACCTTTGTTTTTCCACTGCCTGCACCTGCAAGAAGTAAAAGAGGTCCTTCACCATGCTGAACCGCTTTCTTTTGAACTTCATTTAACCCGTCAAGGATATCCATAATGATTCCTTTATTATATTTCTCTATGCTTCTTTATTGCATCTTTTCAAGGCATTAATAATACTTTTTTTCCTTTAAGCTAAACAGAAAAGACCGATTAAATATAGCACAGCTATTGCCAAAGTGTCAACGTATATTGTATTAAGACAACCTTGATATGGCTTTATTCAAGGCATCTGCATTTCGTATATGATAATCTCTATCTGAGAAAGTATAGACTAACAACATCCTTTGAAATATATCTTCTGCGACTGGACAAAGATCGTCTGGGTATTGATTATTATTGCCTTTGTGATGTGGACAATCAAGCGGACACCCTTTTCCATAGCCCATACGTTGTGCAACCAATGGATGTTTATATGCAGGCATACCTGTATAACCGATAAACAGTGAACCACCTTCCTCTGTCAGCACTTTATTAAAGTCGTCCATTGATATTCCACATTTATCACCGATGAAAGTTGACGCCCAGAAATGGTATGTATGTGTCGCATCAACGTCTTTTTGAGGAACAATCCAAGAACAATCCTTAACAGCCTTATCATAATATGCTGCAATCTCGGTTAATTCCTTTACATAATCTTTTGTCCTTTCTAGCTGTATAATGCCGATAGCGGATGTTTGTTCTGTCATTCGATAATTCCAGTGTAAACCGTATGCTACACTTGCGAATGTCGGTGCGCCTGCATTTAGATCAAGGGCTTTTTCTATTTCTTCACTATTTGTTACAGCCATTCCACCGTCCCCAAGACCCATTTGTTTTGACATCTGAAAACTGAATGAGCCAATGTCGCCCCATGTCCCTGCATATTTGCCTTTATATGTTGCAAAGAGTGCATGTGCGCAATCTTCTATAACAAGTAAATTATGTTTATGAGCAATTTCAACGATCCGATCCATCTTTGCGGGTAACCCCCATGCGTGAGTTACAATGATTGCCTTTGTTCTATCTGTAATCTTTGCCTCGATTAGATCGGGATTCATATTCATCGTTATAGGATCAACATCAACAAAGACAGGCACAGCATTGTTATACATCGTCGCAACTGCACCAAATACAAATATTGGATCACAGATAACCTCATCTCCAGCTCCAGCACCAGATATAATCACTCCTGTATGTAAAACAGACATAGCACAATTCATAGCAACCGCATACTTTGCATTCATCGCTTTGGCAAATTCAGCCTCAAATCTTGGAGTCATCTGTCCTCCAAGCGCAGAAAGATTTCCAGAATCGAATACTTCCTTTATTAGCTCTAATTCCCTATTATCAAATACTCTTGATGGCATGTTAATCCCTCCGATGTAAAACGTAATGAGTGAAATATATTGCTCATTATTTATTTCATCATAAATATCACAAAATAAGCGATAATCTGCAAAATCCGTTTAATTTATATTCTATTTTCTTTATATAATTTATCAGAAATAAGCCCTAAAGGCAATGACGAATATATTAAGCATATGTCCCAAATTATTGGACTAAGAAAAACTTACTAAAAATATATTTCCTTGAATGATTATTTATAGTCATGATAAAATATTATTTGATATGAGTTCTGCATAGGAATTTGTATTTATTAACAAGATACAAAGGCACAAAGCAAGAAATAAGATTGAAGACTAAAAGATTGGGAATATATTTGAATACCTTGCAATTCTTTATGTTTTAATGTCTTTGAAGTTCATTATTTTCTCGAACTGACGCTACTTATAGAACACTAATTATATCATGGAGGTTTGAATGGCAAAAAGGTCAATATCTCCTTTTATACTCCTTTGTGGAACAGGTATGTTTGCTATACTAAGTTCCACAATGTCTAAAAACCCTGTCCTTCCCTTATTTACAAAAAGCCTGAATGCATCTGATTCTGTAATCGGTCTTGTAGCTTCTGCATCAACAATCATTGGAATTATTGTCAGCTTGCCTGCTGGTGTAATTTCAGATTTCTATGGCAGACGCAAGGTTATGCTATTTTCTGCTTTCGTCTTTGCATCAGCACCTTTTTTATATTTCCTTGTCAATGCCGCTTGGCAATTAGCAATAGTAAGAGTCTATCATGGCATCGCAACCGCAGTGTTTGGTCCCGTAGCAATGGCAACAGTTGCAGACCTCTTCAAAGAACGACGTGCAGAAAACATGGGTTGGTATTCCTCATCAACACTTATTGGGAGATCAATCGCCCCGGTGGTTGGTGGGTTTATAATATATCAAACAATGAATAATTATAAGCTTGTTTATCTTGGATGCGGAATCGCTGGTATTATAGCATTCATTCTTGCCTTTATGTTACCATCAAAGCAAGAGATCGTATCAAAAGCGTCAAAATTTTCTGATAAACTAAAAGAAATGGGCAAGGGTTTAAAAGAGATTGGCAAAAGCAGAGGAATTATGGTAACAAGCATAATAGAAGCAATCCAATATCTCTCTTTTGGTGCATTGGAAACTTTTTTGCCATTGTATTGTATGTTCGTTGGAATCAATCCCGCCGCAATTGGTTTGCTTTTCACAATTCAGCTTATCGGAACAACACTGACAAAGCCCATCATGGGCAAAATGTCTGATAAATATGGACGGAAGTTGATGATAAGTCTTGGTTTAGTTTTAGGTGCAATTGCTCTTGGTATGGTCCCTTTTTTCAAGAACTTCTGGACACTAATTATTCCTACAATATTTTTTGGTATCAGCCTTGCGACAGTAACAGCCTCAACATCTGCCTTTGTATCTGATCTCGCAAAAGCTGGTTCTTATGGTTCTGCTCTTGGTGTTATGAGTGCTATCATGGATGTAGGACATTCATCAGGTCCGATTATATCATCACAGCTATTACATTATGGTCCCCTTATGTTTGGTATAATATTGGGCGCAAATATTGATCTTATAAACAGAGCAAGCTATTTATCAATGTTTTTAGTCATCGCAGTAATATTGCTTTTAGCAGGAATTTTATTTCCATTATTAGTTGGTAAAACAAAAGATGCAGAATCTAGCACGTAAATATGCCTTAGAAATACTGATTAAAGTTAATAATAGCAATATAAGAGCTAATAATCTCATCGATAAAGCTATAAAAGAACATGATTTTTCTGATAAAGACAGGTCATTTTTGGCAGAGATTGTATATGGTTCGATAAGATGGCAAAAACACCTTGACTGGATTATATCTCAATTCGTAACTCCTGCAAAACTGAGAAAGACTCAAATTGAGATATTGGAAATTTTGAGGCTTGGAGTATATCAACTGCTTCACTTAGACGGAATACCCGATTATGCTGTTGTCAATGAATCTGTTGATCTAGCTAAAAAATATGGCAATAAAGGGTCATCTGGATTTGTAAATGCAATCCTTCGCAATATCATAGGAAATAAAGACAAGATAAGATATCCAGACATTAATAAAGACCCTATAAAGCATATATCTGTTAAATATTCTCATCCTGAATGGATGGTTCAGAGATGGATTGATAGGTATGGAATTAAACAGACAATAAATATATGTTCTGCCAATAATACACGCCCACCACTGTTTTTAAGGACTAATACTCTAAAAACTTCTCGTCAGGAATTGATGGAATCTCTAAAAAATGAAGGTCTTTCAATATCTGCAAGCGATAGAGTTTCAGAAAGCATTGAGGTATTTAATCTAAATAAATCGCTAGATCAACTTGAATCATATAACAAAGGACTATTTCAGGTTCAGGACGAAAGCTCAATGCTTATCGGTCATATACTTGATCCAAAGCCCGATGAAATGATAATAGACGCCTGTTCTGCCCCCGGCGGAAAATCAACACATATAGCGGAACTAATGCAAAATAAGGGGAAAATAATATCTTTTGATATAAATAAAGATAGGCTTGGGATGTTAAATGAAAATTGTCAACGTCTTGGGATTAATATTATTGAGACAATCGTAAGTGATGCGCGCAATATCGGAGAGTATATAAAAGAAAAAGCAGATCGAATCATTATTGATGCGCCATGCACGGGATTGGGGGTTTTAAGAAGAAGAGTTGAAGCAAGATGGCGAAGAACACCAGAACAAATCGATGAGTTTGCAAAGTTACAATACGAAATCCTCGAAAGTGTTCGTCAATATGTTAGACATAATGGGATTTTGGTTTATTGCACATGCACCACAGAACCAGAGGAAAATGAGATAGTTATAGAAAGATTTCTTGAATCACATCCGGAATTTCATATTCAAAGTATTTCATCTTTATTACCCGATATGGCAAGCAAAATGAATATTGTATCAGCTGAAGGTTATCTTAAAACTTATACGCATATTCATAATATAGATAGCTTCTTTGCTGTCCGCATGATTCGTATCAATTCAGCTTGATAATGCCAATACCATCCTCAATTTGAAATTCTGTTCCGAATTCTTCAGACAGCTTTTGCAGAAATATAATGGCTTCTTGCGCTTGCTGACCGTTTATCACTTCTGGAAGATATGACCCTGTTTTTGTATTGGATAATGAAATCGGAATTATCTCTACTGTTAAGAGCTTTTTTTCAGATATTATAAGCCTCAAGATATATCCATAAGGCGCTCTGCTTGCGTAATTGCCATAAAGGAAATCTCCAAGACTATAAAATATAGGTTTGCCATTATAAATTTCTACACCCTGCAAGGTATTAACCCTCTGACCAATGACAATATCTGCTCCTGCATCAATAAGCCTTTTGGCATAAAGCTTCTGTCTATCCCCTATTATATCATCTTTGACCCTTGGTCCCCAATTCATTGATACGATTACAATATCAGATTCAGATTTTGCTTTAATTACATCTTGTTCAAGTTCTTCATATATGGGAAGTGCGGGACCAAGTTTATTTTCACTTGCAAAGAAAAGCCTGTCAAATTGGCTTCCACGATAGTATCCAAGAAATCCAACTTTTGTATCTTCTGCATTTAGGACAATGGGGGTTCTAGCTTCTTGAAGATTTATACCTGCACCGACATATTTTATGCCATACCAAGACAAAGCCTCCAAGGTATCCAAAAAACCTTCATCACCATAATCTAATACATGTGAAGTAGCAAGCGATATTATATCAAATCCAGCATTAGCTAATGACCTTGCTGTTGCACGTTTGGATCGCAATACAACTGATTTATTTGAAATAGGTTCCCCACGAGTTGTAATTACACCCTCAAAAGTCCCAAATGTTATATCCGCATCACGAATTATAGGCAAAACTCCAACAAATGGAGCTAGAGAAGAACCCTCCTTTTCAATAATCTGTGCGATACCAGAATCAAACATAATTTCACCAACAATTACAACTGAGGACTTCGTTGATTCAGAATTTTCACAAAAAGCATATGTGCAAAGCGAAATTAAATATAAGACAATGATAATCTTAATTAAATTGAGCATAGGAGATATTTTCATTATAATAAAATGTTGATTAGGCAAGCTATTCCTCAACAGCCATCATCTCAATTTCTGCTCTTACAAAATCAGGCGGTATAAATACTGCAATTGATGATGATCTTCTGATACTATCCCAATAAGTTCCTCTATTATCAAGATTAAAATATACATAGCCAGATTTTCTTGGTATGGAACTCGGCGGCAATGCAGAATAAAATAAAGCAACGCCGGGTAAAGCTGAATGTGTTAGAACGTCAATTGTCTCAATGGATCCAATTTTTGCCTTCTTTGGGATCTCATCAATTACTTTTTCTTGCGATACATCAGCTTTTACGCCCATAAAAAATCTATATTGCGGCATAAATAGGCTTGAATCATCAATACGTCCTTGAAAACTGGTTTCATTGACTTTCTGAAGTGGTATAAGTTTATATTTACTTGGTGGTGCTGATACTAGCTCAAGTAATTTTCTAATTGTGGTTTCCAGAATATTAAAAGAAATCATAAGATCATCATGCCTATATTCGGGAACATCAGTTGCACGGATATTAACAGCAAGAGTTGATAACTGACCAACAAGCTGGGATAAAACCTTGAAAACTTCCTTTGGATGATCAGTCTGCGATCTATAAAAATGGCTAAGCGCTGGTATATAGGAATTTATTGTTTGTAATAGCCACAAAACAAATACATCAGTAGCACCAAACTCATAAACATCGGTTGTTCTTTGTCTGCATTGCATTGATAGTTCATTGCTTTTTGCCGATAACATTTCAAACATACTTCGGACAATTCCCAAAAGCCTTGTAGAACATGATATATTCAAGCATGGTGGTATATATTCATTATGCAAACCAAAAGCCCCTGTTGATGTTCTAATGATCCTTGCAATACGCATAGTTTCATATTCATCGCTGATCTCATCTTGGAATAAAAGTTTGATATTCTTACGAATAATAGCAATTTGCCTTTCATTTTCTCCTGTATTATAGTCGGTTACATTTACAGAATCTTCAATATATCTTGTTTGATATGATGACGTTTTACCACTCAATAGTGTATTTCCTGCATTATTTCGTTCTAATGGTATCGCCATAAATATATCAATAGAATCCATATTGGGCTGAAAATGCTCATCAATTTTTCGTGGCGATGGTGTAGAATCTAAATCTGGAATATCAATGAGGCTACCATCTCGAAATATACCACGACAGGTTAATAATGTAAAAATTCCATTTGAAAGGCTATCACGATCGACAGTAAATTCGCTAAATCCCCAATTATAGGGTATAAGTGAACGCAACCTACTATTTATAGTCCCTGCCTGAAATAAATCCCATTGCTGAATATGGTGTGGAGTAAGAAACATACCCTCACTCCATAGAACTTTATTATATTTTGCCATTTTGATAGTTGCCCCTTTATTATGCAATCAAGAATTGATGCTTATTAAGATTAAATATAGTTTATTTACTATGATATTGGAAAATTTTTAACGGCTGAGATAAAACAAACAAACGAATATAATGATCAGTTTGGTATGATTCATACTAATCAAAGTATATATCCATATTTTAAAACAGTCAAGAATAAAAAGATTTGCAAAATATAGTTAACAATATACTGGATAGATATTAAAGATATGCACGCATCATAGGAAGGAAATTAACTAATAAAAGCAAAAATCATTTAATAAATAAAGGGTGTTTGATTAAACACCCTTTACAAAAATATAACCATACTCATCAGTTTTCGAGTATTATACCGCCACCGGATTCTTTGACGCCGATAGCTAACTCCTCAATTCCCGCTCGTTTGGCGCGCTCCATAGCATCAATTACATAACCATGTAATGCGCCTTTATCAGCTTTAATAATGAGAGTTTCAATAAACTTTTTATTTTTCGCAAGAAAAACCTCAAGTTCATCAAAATTCTGCATCATTGAGTCGTCAATAGACATGAGTCCTTCACGACCAATATATAAATTAAAGCGCTTCATCGGGAAGGCGTTTCTTGTTAATGAATCAGGAAGTTCCACAGGGAACCTCGGCGGAACTCTAGTTTGCGAAGCAACCATAAAGAATATGAGTAGTAAGAACGTGCAGTCAATCATTGGAGCCATCATAAACTCCATAGCGCTTCTTTTTGCTCGTTTAAATTCCAATTACACGCCACCTCCTTATATTCCCTCTCTTGCTACCATCGCAAAACCGATCTTCTTTATATCAGCACGCTTGGCAAGGTCCATAACCTGAACAATTTGATCATGCAGGACACTTCTTCCTGATTGGATAATCAGCATTTCTTTCTGCTTAAGGGTAGCTGCTTGAAAAGCAATCAAAAGCCTATCCATAGATATAATGTTATCATTAAGCACCATAACACCAAAAGCGGTTGTTTCAGGGTCACTGATCCTCAAAATCAAGTTTTGTGGTGTTTGTGAGGATTGTGGCATACCTGGTGGCGGTAGCTTAACTCTAATACCTGGTATAGGAGCAAAAGAAGTGGCGACCATAAAGAAGATCAAGAGCAAGAAGACGCAATCAATCATTGGAGTCATGTTAATTTCTGCCTTTGCCTTTTTTCTTCTTGAATCTATCAAGGGGGTCACCTCCTATTATTGTTTCATAAATTAATACAAGATAAACTAGATACATGGCAATCCTAATATAAAATACTATCCAAACTTGCCATGTCCGAATTGTAGGAAATACTACTTTTCGCTAGGTCTCTCAACTACCAATGTATTCACAATATCTGTGGATACTTGCTGAATTTCCAAAATTCTTCTATCAGCCATACTCATAAAATACTGATAGAAAACCATGGTTGGGATTGCAATCGCAAGACCGATAACGGTTGTCAGCAATGCTTCGGAAATACCTCCTGCGAGTAACTGTGGGTCGCCATTTCCCTTTAATGCGATAACCGTAAATGACCTAACCATACCTGTAACAGTTCCGAATAGACCAAACATCGGTGAAACCTGATATATGGTTGATAAAACAACCATGTTTCTTTCAAATAATGGTAATTCTATCATAGCTGCTTCATTTACAGCCTCAGTAATGTCATCTTTTGAAACGCTTTTTTCTTCAATTACTCTTTGACTATACCTCAGAAGTCCTGCCTTCACAACATTTGCCAATGGACCACCAGCTTCTTCACAGATTGATACTGCTTCCATAACATTACCAGCTCTTAGCGCATCTGTAATTCTCTGAACAAGTTGTTCAACTTTAATCTTTGGTCTTAGTTTATACAAAGATATTGCTCTCTCAATAATATAGGTAAGACCAAGTATTGAACAAAGTAACAACGGCCAACGGACTGGACCTGTTTTCCAGAAATAACTCATAACGGTATCAGTTTTATACAGTCTGCTATCATGGAAAGATTCTCCACCAGCGGTAACAGTAACATAATCCGTTGTTGAGTCATATTCCTTCTTTGAAACTGTAACTGCATATTCACCAGGAGGTAAATTTGCGACTTCATAGTTCCCCGCTGAGTCAGAGGTAACTGTCCTTTTTCCACCTTCTGCTGCAAGTAATAATTCGCTTTCAACTACAATTGTTGCACCCTCAATATTATTGGCTTTTGGAGTTTGGGTATCTGTTATTTTACCCTTTATTAGTCCTAAACCCGGAGCTCCTCCCATACCTGGAGCCGCAAGAGCTGGTGCTTCACCTTCTACTGGTGCTTCTTGTGCAACCACATAGGCACACATAACCAAAAAAATACCAGCAATCAAACCAAAACCTAACTTCTTCATCTGCTTCCTCCTTATAAATGAGCAAAGTTGAAGAACTAAAACAAAACTCTGAACAGTAAATATACTTGCCTAAATCACTTCTTCTGTTTTGAGCAGATATACTACTCGGGCAACAGCCACCAAAAAGGAATAAATCCTCTTTTTCGTATATTTATGGTTAACCTACTCCTACCTCCTTTGCGTTCAAAGCGTTATGATTTGGAAAAAACAATTCCAAATCATAACGTATTAGACACCTATTAGATGTCAATACTAAATAATTAACGCCCGCTCTGCTTGGTTGCTTTGGTTGCCGCCTGAAAACTCAGGATCTGTGTTCTTCTACCTTTTGCAAATTCCACAGCAGAAACAACATTATCTGAGAAAGGTATTATTGGATTACCTTTCGAATCGGTATATTTCTTTAATAATCTAGCATAGGCATTTGTTGCCTCTTCCCATTGTTCCATCGCTTCATAGCTTAATCCAATTTGAACAATTGAAAGATCCGCTATATCAGTGTTTGGATACTGAGCTATAATCTGATTAAACATTTGAATAGCCCTTGGAGCATTCTGTCTTGCTGTTGCTGGATCAGTTCCAGCGGTTGGAACAAGCTTTAAAGCCTGAGAATATGGACCTTGTGCAAGGATTTCTTCAGTCTCTTTTACATATACTTCCAACGACTGTTTTGTCTTTGCCTCTATACCCGGAACTTGAAGCCCCTTTCTATAGCTATCTAAAGCTTTTCTGAAAAACTCATTCTTCTGAGCTTCAGTAAGATTCGGTGCGGTAGCTTGATTATAGAAGCTATTACCTACTGCCTCAAAAGCAACTGCCGCATACTTGCTTCTAGGATACTTTTGGGCCAATTCCTCATAGGCCTTATTCATGTTATCCAATTCCCTATTATCTGATAGCTGTTCAGCGATAAACGCATGACAAGAAGCTATACCATATAGAGCATCAGGAGCATATTCGCTATTTGGATATCTATCAACAACGCCTCTGTAAGCAGATATAGTCTTTCTATATGCCTCAGCCGCTTTGGCTCTTTCTTTATTATAGGCATGTCCACCAGCAATTGTAAAATATGCCTCTGCAGCTTGGAATTGCGCTGTTGGTGCGTCTTTATGAGACGGAAATTCTTTGGCAAACCTTAAGAAATATTGAGCCGCTTTGTCAAATAAATTCAGATCAGCTTTTAGTCTTGCCATCTCATAGGTTGTATATCCGATAATTTGAAGAATACCTTGATAGTTTTCATTCTTTGGATAGTTATTGATGAATGTCTCTGCATAATTAGCAGACGCTGAGAAATGATTGTATCTTTCATCTATATTTGAAATCTCATTTCCTGCATTATACATTAAAAGAGTTGCATTATATAACGACGCCGCAACAATAAGCTTTATATTATCATCAGTAATCTGATTAAGCGGTTTCGCCATATCAACAACCTTACCAAACTCATTAGCTGCCTCTCTTGCAGCTCCCGGAGTTGTTTTGCCGGATGCCCCAGAAGCACGTTGACCAAGAAGATTAGCAACCTGATATTGTGCGTTTATTTTATCTTCTTTTGTCTCAGCAAGGTCTCTTGCTTTTCTAGCATTGGCAAGTGCTTCATCAAATTTACCCATTGATATTAAAATATCAGGAATACGAATATTTGCATCAAGAACCATCTGCTTTACATTTGCATCTTCACTTGATGAGAACTTGCTGACCAATTCATTAAAAGCGTTAAGTGCTTTCTCATTATCCTTTATAGAATTACTATATAAGATGCCTGAGAAATAAAGTGACTGTGCGGTTAGTATTTCGGAGGCATTCAAATCTATAACCGTTTTATAGGCTTCTACAGCTTTCTGAGGATTTTGTATATGTTCCTCATATAACCTTGCCAACCAAAAATAAACATCAGCTTTTTCCGCAGGAGTTGGTAGGTTTTCACCAAGATAGAGATACTGTTCTTCTGCTTTGGCAAATTCCTTTATATCTGTATAACCACGAGCCAATTCTCTACGAGCAGATAGTTCCATTTGCTTTATGGCATCAGTTGTTGCACCTGCTGCTGATTCAACAGTCTTTTCCATTGCGGTTATCTCTTCCGCATCATTATTGACTTTGCCATAAGCCAAACCCAGTGTATAATATAGACCAGTTTTAATGTCCTGTGTTAAATCAGCAACCTCAAGACCTTTATTTCCAGCTTCGATAGCTTTTGCATAATTTTCCATCCAATATGCAGATGCCGCTATCTGATAATACGCAGCACCAGTAAATTTGCCAGGGAATTTCTCTAGCAATGTCTCAAAATCCTGAATGGCCTCACCATAACGTTTATCACCAAACAGAAGCATAGCTATTCTCATCTGTGCAGCCGCTCTTCCATCTTCATCGCCTATTGGATTAGCAACGATCTTGCGCAATTCTGCAATCAGTGTATCAGTGTCCATACCCTCTTCCATCTTTTGCATGGCATCAACCTTACGCCTTCTTGCCATATCCAATGCCTCATCAACACGAGTAATCTTGCTATCGGCATATTTGGCTTCCATCTCATCAGCAGTAGAAATTATTGAGTTATAATCACCCAACTGGTCATAAGCTGCCATCATACCCACATAAGCCCAAGGGGTTGTATCTGAATTCGGATATTTTGTTATAACATCCTTGAAAGCAGTAATAGCATTATTCATGTTCTCAGGAGTTTTGGGGTCAAGTTCATAGTAGGACGAACCGATATAATACATGGCAGTAGCGACAAACTCACTCTTTGGATATTCGGTTACGATTCTCTGATATTCAGTAATTGCCTCTTCATGTCGTCCAGCTTTTGTCAAATTTGAAGCAAGTTCAATAGCTGCCCTTGAACGCCAGTCTTCATTTAGGCTTTTGTCAGTAACCATTCCTCTGTATAATGCGACTGCTTCATCTGTCCTGCCTGCATCAATAAAAGCTTGACCTCTAAGAAAAACTGCCCTTCCATATTCCGGATTATTTTTAGGCATCATAGCAAATGTTGCAACTGCTTTATCCGTTTCTCTAAGCTTGGAATATGTCAAGCCAAGATTGATAATAGCAGATGTAACATATTCCGCCCTACCTTCAAATTCTCTATTATTCTTGTCAAAAGATCTTTCATATTTATTGAGCATTTGCTCATAAGCTTCTGAGGCTTTTCTTAATAATCCCTCATCCCAGTTCTTATTTTCGGAATCACTGTAATAGGAAAAACCAGCCTGAAGTAGTGATCTAGACTTGAAAGGATCAAATTTTGGTAGATCAGAATAGTCAGAAAAAACCATCATATATTCTTTGGCTGCCGTTGCATAATCCCTTGCTTCAAATCTTATATCACCTAATTTCATCTGCGTTTCAGCAGCAGCGACATCATAGACAGGGTCTTTCTTATATTTTTCTATATAGGCTCTTCCAACTTTCTCAACTTCATCGTAACGTTTTAAATCACCCAATGCCCAAAGCTTTGAATATGTAGCATCCTTAACCAATGGAGAATCTGGATAATCATTTATTATCTGATCATACCATTCAATAGCAACTTCTTTTTCTCCTAATTGATAATGACATTCACCGATCTTTAAGATTGACTCAATTTTATGTGGTCCATCTGGGTCTTTTTCCAAAACTTCGTTGTATGATGAAAGGGCATTCTGATAATCCTTCATATACCAATAACTCTCTGATATATAGAATCTAGCTTCTGGTATATTAGTATCATTTGGATAATTATCCATCAGTTTTTTATATGACAAAATAGCCATCTGATAGTCTTCTTGCTCAAAGTAGTTACCACCGATATAGAATTGAATTTGACCTCTGGTTATATCATCTTTTGCATTCTGCAATGCTAGTTCATAATTTCTTGTTGCTTCATCATACTCTTTCAGTTTCGCATATATAGTTCCCATATCATAATACGCAGCGGTCATCAAAGGAGTACCGGGGAATGTTCCTACATATTGCTGATATGCAACTAACGCTTCTTGGTTTCTTCCCATACGGAGTAGTGAAAGTCCATTATAGTATTTTGCTTGGGCAAGTAAATCATTATCAGTTGATACAACCTTTTCAAATTCAAGATGTGCCTGATCATAGTTTGCTTCTTGGAAAAAACAATCTGCAATGAAATACTGTGAATCATCTATATATTGACTGTTTGGATAACCAGAAATAACATTCTTAAATGACTCCCTAGCGGACTCAAACTGCTTCAGTTTATAATAAAGCCT
>Ga0067045_1029076_pt1 | contig 24106 bp, 17 predicted proteins | sample TerdegcTABiofilm_FD_59184 | JGI IMG/M metagenome (GOLD analysis project Ga0067045, IMG submission 59184) | Combined Assembly of (Gp0054472, Gp0054536) Wastewater bioreactor microbial communities from Singapore -Terephthalate degrading... | reverse complement strand
GGGATGTGCCGGCTTATGTGTTACCTCATTCATCACAACTATCGAAAGAAGTACCGGATCGGGGGAAGGGTTGGTTCGGAAGGGGTCCACGGGGAGGCGGCGGGGATACCGGGCCCGAGGATCGAGGGGGGGCTTGCAAGGATGTTCCGCCAACGGGCCTTCCTGAGCCGGACTCGGCTTTCGGAATCCCAACGGAGGATCTGGATGAAGGAGTATCCCTCGCCCCTGAAAAACAGGCCGGAGTACCTTCCGGCGTATGCTGCGGCCTAGGTTGCGGCTGTGTTGCCCCCGGGGGTCTTCACAGGCTTCGTAACAGTAACGATCGCCTTGGCTCGGATTCGAAAGCTCTTTTGGTCAGATAGTAGTGGGAATATCCGTGGGCTCCGACGAGGCAACCCAGGTCACGGAGTTTCTTCAGGCGTTCCGGCTTCAGGTAGAGCTTGTCGTATTTGATCTGGGCCGCGCTCACGGAGGGGGTAGGAACTATCCCGGCGGGGCGTGGAATGCGAAGATAGGCATCCGCCGCGGTCCTGTGCGTGTCGTCCAAGGTGAAGACCAGGTTCTTCCGTCCCTGCAGGGAACCCGAGATCGCCTCCTCCATGCTCACCCAGCGGTATCCCAGCTTTCGAAACCTCTCCAGATGATCCAGGAGTTCCGCTTCGGAGAAGTCCATGGAGGAGGTCCCGGTTCCCAGGAAACTGTGGTAGCTCAGGATGTAGACCGAAGTTTTTCCTGGGCGGACGAAACCGCGGCCGCCATCGACAGGAGGGCCCGATTCCAACTAGGGCGACCTCGTCAGGTTGACGAGGAGAGGATGAAACGACGCATCTGCGGTCAGATGCCCTAACGGGAGATGACTTGGAACCCCGTGTACGGCACCAGGGCTTCGGGGATCCGGACGGAGCCGTCGGCCCGCTGGAAGTTCTCCAGGATGGCGATGATGGCCCGGGAGCAGGCGATCGCGGTGCCGTTCAGCATGTGGACGTACTTGTTCTTTCCGTCCTCGTCCTTGTACCGGACGTTGAGGCGCCGGGACTGGTAGTCCGTGCAGTTCGAGGTGGAGGTGACTTCCCCCCATTCCCCGCCGTTGCGGCCGGGCATCCAGGCCTCCAGGTCCCACTTGCGGTAGGCCGGGGCGCCCAGGTCTCCGGTGCAGGTGTCCACCACCCGGAAGGGGATCTCCAGGGCCGAGAAGATCTCCTCCTCGATGCCCCTCAGTTCTTCGTGGATCCGTTCCGAGTCCTCGGGCAGGGTGTAGGCGAACATCTCGACCTTGGTGAACTGATGAACTCTATAGAGACCCTTGGAGAACTGGCCCGCGGCCCCGGCCTCCCGGCGGAAGCAGTGGGAGACCCCCGCCAGGCGGAGGGGCAGGGCGGCCTTGTCCAGGACCTGGCCGGAATGGTAGCCCCCCAGGGTGATCTCCGCGGTGCCGATCAGGCAGGTGCCCTCGCCCTCCAGGGTATAGACGTTGGATTCCGCGCCCCGGGGGTTGAACCCGATCCCTTCCAGGATTTCTGTCTTGGCTACATCGGGGGTGATGAAGGGGGTGAAGCCCTTTCTCTGCAGGCGGTCCAGGGCAAAGCGGACCAGGGCCAGCTCCAGGATGACGCCCTGGTTCTTGAGATAGTAGAACTTGGTGCCGGACACCCGGGTGGCGGTGTCGAAGTCTAGGATGTCCAGATCCTGGCCCAGCTGAACGTGATCCTTGGGCTCGAAGTCGAATTCGGTGGGTTTGCCGACCCTCTTGACCTCGAGGTTGTCCTTGTCCTCCTTGCCGATCGGGGCGGAGGGGTGGGCCATGTTGGGGATGCGGCGGCCTTCGGCCTCGAGCCGGGCTTCCGCTTCCGCGAACTCCGCCTCCAGGGCCGCTATGCGGTCCTTCAAGGCCTTTCCCTCTTCGATGAGGCGTTTCCGCTCCTCCTCCGGGAGTTTCCCCTTCATTGCCGCGGCGTTTTCGTTCCGGGCGCGCCGTTCGTCCTCCAAGCGGCGGAGGAGCTCCCCCCGGAGGTCGAAGAGCCGAACCACGAGGTCCACGTCGGCGTTCATATTTCGATCCGCAATGTTCTTTTTTACCGCGTCCAGGTTGTCCTTGATGAATCGATAGTCCAGCATGATGGGGCCGATGATACCCGAGAGTCCCGACCCACGCAAGCCGGCGAAGCGCGGGTCGCCGGCCCGGCCGATAGGTCTTCGAGGGCGAGCAATCCAAGCTTCGTGACACTCGGGACGGCTTGCAGGAAGGGGCGGCTTTCCTATACCATGGTTGCCATGAAACTTGAGATCAACCCCCGCGGAAACGGCGCCTGCCCCATCTGCGTCCACACCGACGACTGCCGGATCAAGCGCCTGCTCGTTTCCAACGCGGACTCCTTGGAGGGCAATCCCGACGAGTCCCTGGAGATCGTCATCTACGGATGCCCCTACTTCAAGGAGAAGGCCGACCTGTGATCGACAAGCTCGAAGCCCTGGCGGAGCGGCATCGGGAACTGGAAGCCAGGGTGTCCGATCCTAACCTCGTCAAGGATCCCGCCGCCTACCGGGACGCCATGCGAGAGCACTCCCGTCTCTCGGAGACCATGGAGCTCTACTCCGAATATAAACAGGCCTTGGAGGATCTGGAGGGGGCGCGGTCCATGGGCCGGGACGAGAAGGACCCGGAGCTGCGGGCCATGGCCCAGGAAGAATCCCGAGCCCTGGAAACCCGGATCGAGGATCTGGAATCCCGGCTTCGGGACCGGCTCATACCCCGGGATCCCCTGGACGACAAGAACACCATCATGGAGATCCGGGCGGGCACGGGGGGCGACGAGGCGGCACTCTTTGTCGCGGACCTGTTCCGCATGTATTCCCGCTACGCGGATTCCCGGAAATGGAAGATCGAGGTGATGAGCCTCAATGAGACCGAGCTGGGGGGCTACAAGGAGATCGTCTTCTCGATCTCCGGGGACTCCGTATACGAGAGCATGCGGTGGGAGAGCGGCGTCCATCGGGTCCAGAGGGTTCCCGAGACGGAGGCTTCCGGTCGGATCCACACCAGCGCCGTCACGGTGGCCGTCCTTCCGGAGGCGGAGGAGACGGAGGTGGAGATCCGCCCCGAGGACCTTCGCATCGACGTGATGCGTGCGGGCGGACCCGGAGGGCAGTGCGTCAACACCACGGACTCCGCGGTGCGGATCACCCACCTGCCCACGGGCCTGGTCGTGCACTGCCAGGACGAGAAGAGCCAGATCAAGAACAAGGCCAAGGCCCTGCGCATTCTTCGGGCCCGACTGTTCGACCTGGAGGAATCCAAGCGCCAGGCCGAGCGGGCCGCGGAGCGGAAGAGCCAGGTGGGCTCGGGGGACCGGTCCGAGCGCATCCGCACCTACAACTTCCCCCAGAACCGCGTCACGGACCACCGCGTCGACCTCACCCTGTACAAGCTGGACCTGGTGCTCCAGGGCGATCTGGGCGAGATCGTGGAGGCCCTCAAGGCCGCCGCCCGGGAAGCCGTGCTGAAGGTCGATCGGACATGAGGATCCGGGAGGCCCTCTCGCGCGGGGCCTCCGTTCTTTCGGGAACCGGCTCCGAATCTCCCTATCTCGACGCCTCGATTCTCCTGGCCCGGGCCCTGGCCTGCGGACGGTCGGCCATCCTGGCCCGGCACTCGGACGCGCTGCCCGCCGAGGCTGAATCGGCATTCTTCTCCCTTCTTGCCCGCCGGGCAGAGGGGGAGAGCATCGCGTACATCCTGGGGGAGAAGGAGTTCTTCGGCCGGTCCTTCCATGTGGGACCCGGCGTCCTGGTGCCCCGCCCGGAGACGGAGATCCTTGTGGAGGCGGCCCTCCTGACCGCCCGGAGGATCCTGCATAATCGCGGAGCGGGAACCCCTCCGGCGGCTTACCCCCCCCGCCGTCCCGGACCGAACGACGCTCCGGGATGCGGACACGGACTCGCGCTCCGGGTGCACGACGCCTTCACCGGCTCCGGCTGCGTGGGGGTCACCCTGGCCGCGGAACTTCCGGACGCGGAGGTCTCCCTCTCGGATCTGTCGGCGACGGCCCGGGATCTGGCGTCCCGCAACGCCCGGGAGATCCTGGGTCGGGACCTGCCCGTGCTGGAAAGCGACATCCTCTCCGGCGCCCCGGGCCCCTACGACCTCATAACCGCCAATCCTCCCTATGTGGACAGCGCCCGGACGGACCGTCTTTCGGGGACTCAGGGAACTCCGGGCGCCGACGGAATCCGGTGGGAACCCCGGATGGCCCTGGACGGGGGAGCGGACGGACTTACGTTTTACCGAAGCCTGGTTCCGGAAGCGGAAAAAAGGCTTGTCCCCGGCGGCGGTCTGGTTGTAGAGATAGGTGAGGAGCAGGCGGCCGCCGTCGAAGCGCTGTTCCGTAGCGGCGGTTTCCTGGACGTCGAAGTGATCCGGGATCTGGGAGGCCGGGACCGGGTGGTCCGGGGGTTGCGGCATGAAGGAAATTGAAGACCTGCGGAAAGCCGTTTCCGCCTGGGAGCCCGAGGATCGGGCCAAGGTGGACGCGGCCGTTGAGACCGCCTTGGGCCTGCACGAGGGGCAGGTTCGCGCCTCCGGAGATCCCGCGGTTACCCACCCCCTGCGGGTGGCCCTGATCCTGGCGGAGCTGGGGCTGGACTCGGACACCGTGGTCGCGGCGGTGCTTCACCATGCGGCGGACGCGAGCGGCCCGGTCCGGCCGGATCTCGCGGAGCGTTTCGGGCCCACCGCCGCCCTCCTGGTGGAGGAGACGTCCCGGATGGCCGCCCTCAAGGCGAAGAACAAGACCCTCCAGGCCGCGGAGACCATCCGGAAGATGCTCCTGGCCATGACGAGGGACATCCGGGTGATCCTGGTCAAGCTGGCGGACAAGCTGGACAACATGCGCACCCTGCGCTGGCTTCCCGACGAGGAACGCAAGCGCATAGCCTCGGAATGCCTGGACATCTTCGCCCCCCTGGCGGACCGCCTTGGTCTCTCGTCCGTAAAGGACGAGCTGGAGGATCTGGCCCTCAAGGAGCTCAACCGGGAGGCCTTCGACCAGATCAAGGCGATCGTAGCGGACAAGAAAGGGGAGCGGGCAGAGTTCCTGGCCCGGGTGGAGGCGGATATACGCGCGGCCGCCGCACAGGAGGGGCTGTTCGTGGAGGTGAGCTCCCGGGCCAAGCATTTCTACTCGATCTATCAGAAGATGCGGAAGCGCAACAAGAGCGCCGACGAGCTGTACGATCTGCTGGGGATCCGCCTGCTCTGCGGGACCGAGAACGACTGCTACGCCCTCCTGGGGGTGGTGCACAGGTTATGGAAACCCCTGGAAGGAAGGTTCAAGGACTACATCGCCATGCCCAAGGCCAACGGGTACCGGAGCCTCCACACGACGGTCATGGCCTACGACGGCCGCCTGCTGGAGATTCAGATCCGCACCTACGACATGCACCGGGTCGCCGAGTTCGGTGTGGCCTCCCATTGGCTGTACAAGAAAGGGCGTTCCCGGGACATGGTGCGGGCGGAGGATCTTCCGCTCGTGAACAAGCTCAAGGACTGGAGCGGGATGCTCTCCTCCGGGGCCGAGTTCCTCCAGGAGATCAAGCGGGAGCTGTTGAAGGAATCCATCTTCGTCTTCACGCCCAAGGGGGACGTCGTGGAGCTTCCCGCGGGCTCCACCCCCCTGGACTTCGCCTACGAGGTCCACACCGCCGTGGGGAACCGCTGCGTGGGGGCGAAGGCGGACGGATCCATCGTACCCCTCACCTACGAGCTCCGGAACACCCAGGTCGTGGAGATCCTGACTTCCAACACCGCCCGGCCCAACATCGACTGGCTCCGGGCGGTCAAGACCTCCAAGGCCAAGTCCAAGATCCGGCAGTGGCTCATCGCCAACGGCCAGGCCCTGGTGATCGACCGCAACGTGGTGGCCAAGAAAAAGGCCGAAATATCGGAGACCAAGGTCGAGGTCCGCGCTCGCGGGGAAGGCCGTGGGGAACCCGGAAAGCCCGGGGAGCCTGTCCCGGAAGTCCGTACCGCCGGTCCGGAGACGTCCCTGCCCCTGGGTCAAACCGAGATCCACCCCTACGTTCCCCGGGCTGTCCTCTCCAGCGACAAGGCGGGCGTTTCCGTTTCCGGGGGCAGGGGCCTCATGATCCGCTTCGCCGGTTGCTGCCGCCCCACCACCGGGGATCCCATCGTAGGTTACGTTTCCCGGGGCCGGGGGATCATCGTGCACCGCCGGGACTGCAAGAACCTCCCCTTCCTGGCGGATTTCAAGGAGCGGTCCATCGAAGTGGTCTGGGAAACCCGGCATCCCGGCCTGACCCGGCGGTTCCGGATCACCGCCAAGCGCATACCGGACCTGTTCGGAGAAGTGGAGACCGCGGTGAAGAAGATCCAGGGCCACCTGATCGAGGGGAAGCTCGAGGAGGACGGGGACCGGCTGGTCGGGTGGTTCACGGTGCGCATGGAGAAGCCCGAGGACGGACGCAGGATCGAGCGCTCCGTCCGGGGCGTGCCGGCGATCTTGAAGGTGCAGGTCGTGGACAGTGAACGGTGAACTGTGGTCCGAAGTGTCTTCAGTACCCGGTCATTGCGAACGCATATTCGGCGGCGCTGACCGTCGCCGGTCGACTTTTTCTGCCCACCGAGGCTTTTTCAAAACTCTGGGATTTTTGAAAAAGCTACCTTGGAAATCTGAGATCGGGCGCAGCGGTTGCAACGAAACCGCAAGCAATCGCAAAGCCGATTTCAAAAGTGACGGACTTTTGAAATCGGCTCCACCGTCCATCTCCACCGTTTACCGATACTCCTCCGCCGGCACCCGCTTCAATCCCGCCTCGTCGCTGACGATCACCCACCGGAAGCTCTGGTCCAGGAACCAGGTCTTGTACACCCGGCGTATGTCCGCCGGCGTCACGGCATGTATGCGGTCCGGGGTCCTCAGGTAGTCCGCGGGATCCCCGGCGTAAACGACGCTCCGCACGACCTGGGCGGCGATGTCCGAGTTGGTCCGCTGGTTTGCGAAGACGGCGTTCACGTACTTGCTCCGGTACGCGGGGAGCCGGTCTTCGATGGAGGCCAGGACGTACTGTCCCGAAGCATCCTTGGACCGGATCAGCTTTCCCTGCGCCAGGTAGTCCGCGGCTTCCTTCACGTACTTCCGGATCCCCTCGATGTCCGAGGCCTGGTAGATCCAGAGGATCCCGTAGGAGGCCGCCGCGGGCCGGAAGATCGCCCCCACGGAATAGCAGGCCCCGTATTTCTCCCGGACCACGTTGAACATCAGGTCGTCCAGCATGTCCGCGGCTATGGCGAAGGGAATGTAGTCCTTGTCCTGCCGGCCGGGGATGCGGAAATATCCCTGGATATAGGCCACCCCCTCGGAAGCCGGGTGGGCTTCCAGGATGGGGGGGCCGGAGGTCTTGGGCGGTTCGGAAACGGGAGCTGCGGATCCCTTTCTTGGGAGTGTCCCCAGGGCCGTTTCTAATCGGGCCGCCAGGGCGTCCACGTCGAAGTTCCCAACCGCGGCCAGGAAGATCCTGTCTGCGTTGAGCAGGGAGCCGTGGTGGGCCCGGACATCCTCGATCGTGATGGAATCCAGGGATTCCGGCGTGCCCGAGGGGTCGGAGGCGTAGGGATGGCCCGCGAAGATAGCCTGTGTCCCCAGGTAGCGGGCGCGCTGGTCCGGGTCCCCCATACGGGCTTCCTGGGCCTGGGCCGCCTCATTCCGCACATCCTGGAACCGCTCGGGCCGGAACGCGGGACGGAGGAAGCCGTCCAGGTAGATCTCCAGGAGCTCCGGGAAGTAGGTGTCGATGCAGTTCAGGTCGTAGCTCGAGTAATCGTATCCCGACGAATACGAGATCGAGGATGAGGTCCGGTATTCCGCGTCCAGGATGGACTCGTAGGAATAGGCGGCGGAGCCTCGGGAAAGGAGGGACAGCGTCGTGCCGTCCAGGCCCGCCTTGTCCCGGGGAACCCTGGAGGCCCCGCCCAAAATCACGAGCTTGAGATTCAGGACCCGGTTTGCGCGGTTTCTCTTCACGTAGAGCTTGATTCCGTTGGAAAGGGTCCGGGTCTCGAAGTCCCCTATGTTGGCTTTGTAGAAGGGACCCGGTTCGAAGGTTTCGGGTGAGGCCGGGGCCTTCGCGGCGTTTCGTTCTCCGGGCGCTCCGGAAACGGATTCCGGGGTCGAGGATCCTATCCGGCCCGGGGATGCACCTTCGGAAGTCGAGGGTGAGGATACGCAGCCGGTCGTCAACGCCATGAGCAACACCGCCAGAAAGGCGGCTTTATTGACGGTTCGAACGGGGGTGGCACGAAGCTTGTTGGGTGTCATTGTCTTGCATCCTCGCATCATTTTTTCCACCAGAAGGCGTTGTCCGCCCCCAGAGTCTCGAAGCCGGCGTCGGCGAACGCTTTTTTCTCGGCCTCGAATACGCTGGGATGGACGCGGACGGCCACGATTTCCAGGTTCTTGTGGATATAGCGGTCCAGGAACGCTGAAATCTCCCGGTACCCCACCTTCTTCATGTTGTCGACGTATCCGAAGAAATAGTCCGTGGAGGCGGAGGCCCACCAGAACCGAAGGGTTCCCAGAAAACCGTCCACCGTCTCTAGTTCCAGGATCCGCTGGTTCTCGATCAGTCGCTTGACCGTCTCGTACTCCGCATCGGAGAAGTAGGCCCGGTCGATCTTCATGTTGGTCAACTCGGAAGCCCGGATCTTTTCCTTGAGTTGTTGGATTCTCGGCGCGAAGCTTTGTCCGGGCTTTGACAGAAGGTAGGCCCAGAACACGATCTGGCCGCCGTCTTTCTGAGTCCAGTAGTAAGCGCCGGTATAATTCGGTGCGGGAATCCCCAAGTCCGATCCGACCAGGGCCTTCTTGTACCTGCCCGAGGGGTTGTCGACCAGGTATCCCCAGACGTCCGCGGCATAGGTGGACGCGGGATCCCGGCCGACATCCGGACCCCGATAGTAGATCTGGACGATGCCGAACCTGGGATTCACGGTGGGATCCGGGTAGACCAAGAAGGTGGTCTTCCGAACCGCCGGGAAGGCCTGGGGGTCCTGGGGTTTAGCCCAGGGATCGGGGCCCCGTTCCCAGGAGCCGTAGACCTCCTTGACCAGTTGGTATACCGTGTCCGCCCTGACGTCCCCGCCCACGAAGAGTGCGGCGTTGTTCGGGATGTAGTAGGTTCTCTGCATGGCCCTGAGTTTTTCCGCCGTGACTCCCCGGATGGCATCCACGCTTCCGCCGGGATCCCTGCGCCAGGGGTATTTGGGGAACAGCCTTCTGTCGATGCCGGCCGCGAAGATGCTGCGGGGTTCGGAATAGTTCCCGGTGATCTCGCTGATCACGACTCCCTTTTCCGACTCTATCTCTCCCGGATCGAGCAGGGGTTCCCGAATCGCGTAGGACCAGAACTCCAGCCCCTCCTTCAATCGGTCGGAGGGGACGGTGAAGTAGTAATTGACGTATTCGGACCCGGTGGAACCGTTCCAGGACGGCACCCCCAGATCCAGGTAGGCGGAACTCACCTCCGCGGCGGTGCGGTATTTGGAGTTCCCCTTGAACATCATGTGCTCGTAGAAATGGAATACCCCGGCGCTCTCCGGCGTCTGGGCTATGCCTCCTCCCCGAATGGCGATCTCGATGTACGCCAAGGGAGCGGAGGGATTTTCCAGCACGAAGAGCTCAAGACCGTTGTCCAGTACATAACGGTACAAGCCCGGAACGGCGGTCGGCTCGGAAAACGCGGCGGGACCGGACAGAACCAGGAACACGGAAAGAAGCAGGAAGACTTTTTTCATCCAGGAACCTCCCCAGCCGGGACGGCTACGGCTGCCAAGAACCAAATCTAAGGAGCCTGCGGCGCTTCTGTCAAGGAAGTTTCCCGGACGGGGTTGGCCGGCGGCGGCCCCGCTTTTTCAAGAGATCTGTTCCATGGTATGGTTCTTGCCGGAAAGCGGACCTTCGCTGCCATGCCCTGATAGAGCCTCGATTCGGAGATTCTCCCTATCCATGGATACGACACCTCTCGCGGTATTCCTATTCGGCCCTTCTCTGGAACGACGAACCCGACGCGCCTGCGCCGCCGCCCTGGGGGAGCGCGGAAAGGAGCTCGGGATACTCCCCGGTTTTTCGTCCTCCCGAAAGCGGAGGTCCCGGAAGACCGTGTCGAAGGCCGCGCCCGATGAGGGAAGCGAAAGTCCCGCGCGGGAATCGCCAAAGCCGGAGCGGTACCGTGCCGGAACCTATAGGCTAAGAGCCTTCCTGAGGACGGCCCTGCGCTGGGTCGCCCTGGTCCACGCATGGTACATCCTGACGACGGCCTGCCTGCTTCTGGTCTATCGGCGCGTCGATCCCCCGATAACCGTCCTGATGGCCTACCGTTCCGCCGTGGACGGCTGGAAGCTGTCGCCCCAGCGGAACGTCCGGCTGGCCAAGGTCCCGTCCCTGGTCCGGCGTATGGTGGTTTCCGTCGAGGACGGAAAATTCTACAGCCATCACGGAGTGGACTTCGACGCCATTCAATACGCCCGGCAGGTCAACCGTCAGGTGGGCAGACCTCTGTACGGAGGATCAACCCTATCCATGCAGACCGCGCGCACCCTCTTCCTGGTGCCCTTTAAAAACTACCTCCGAAAATACCTCGAGCTCATCGCCACGGTCGAGATGGAGCTGATCCTTCCCAAGGAGAGAATCCTGGAGATCTACCTGTCCTGGGCGGAGTGGGGCAAGGGGGTGTTCGGAATCGAGGCCGCGGCACGGAAGTTCTACGGGAAAAGCCTGGCCCGGCTGGATCTGGACCAGACCGCCCGATTGGTCGCACTGCTCTCGTCCCCCATCCGCTATACGCCGGAGACCCTGCACAAGAACGGCATACTCCGGACGAGGTATCAGTACCTGGTGGGTAAGTACGGGGCAGTGGACGGTGAACAGTGAACAGTGTACGGAAGTGAGACGCTTCATGCGGTTGCATGAAGCCGCATGGGCGGTCGACGCATCCGTATCCGGTGGAATGCTTCCGTTTACTGTCTACCGTTTACCAACCTTCGTAGAACCCTATCCAGGGTATCCGCGAAGGCCTTCTTTTCCCGGGGGCCCCAGGTGCGGGCCCGGTTCATCCGGGCAAGCCCCGCGGAGCGGAGCCCTTCCATGAAATCCCGGTTCGAACGGCGCTCCCGCACGGTGTCCGCGGTCCACTCGTCGCCCCGGTCGTTGATCACCGCGAGCCCCGCTTCGGCCAAGCGGGCCGCGAAGGGTATGTCCCGGGTCACCACCAAGTCCCCCGGCTTCGCCAGGGCTTCGATCCTCGCGTCCACGGCGTCCGGGCCCTCTTCCTTCACTAGGAGGAATTCCGCGCCCGGAGGCACGGATAGCGGGCGAAGGGCGGCGAAGACGACTCGGATCCCGTCCCGGGCTGACGGGGCACCCGGTTCGCCCGGCTCCTCCGCCGTCGATGCCCGCTCCGCCGGGCGCGCCCTCCTGGCCAGGATCTCTCGAACCGCCGCGGGCAGGGAATCCGCGTCCGCCCAGATCGTCACGCCGTGACCCCGGCCCGGAACGCCAGACCCTTCCCCCCCAGGGCATAGTCCCGTACGTCGGCGGTAATGAAGGCGCAGCCCCCCCGCTCCAGGGCCAGTCCTCCCCGTGTCGAGCCGTCGCGGGTCTCAGTGATCGTCAGCCACCCCTCAAGGCAGAGAAGGATCTCGGGTCCGGGCAGGCCTCTCCGAATCTCGTGACCGACCTCGAGGTTCAGGCGGTCCAGACGGAATTCGGAGGCCCCGGACGGATAGCTTTCCACCGAGGGGCCCGATCGATCGGGGCTTAGGATTCGCAGGCTTGTCGGGTTGAAGGAAACGACGGACAGGAGCTCCGGGATGTCGATGGTCTTGGCGGTAAGGGCTCCGCGGAGGACGTTGTCCGAGTTCGCCATGATCTCCAGGCCCGTTCCGCGCAGGTAGGCGTGGATCTGTCCGGGTTCTATGAAGACTGCCTGGCCGGGCCGCAGTCGGAAGTGGTTCAGGATCAGAGGGGTCAGGGCTCCGACATCCCCCGGGAAGAGCCGCATCAGGGTAAGAACCCAGGACAGGGTGTCCCGGACGGCCGGATCCGGTTCGCGATCCAGGATTCGGCGGATTCGACGCTCCGTAGAATACAAAAGATCCCTCTTGAGATTGGGGGAGTAGGAAATAAAGCGATAGAACAGAACCGAGAGTTCCACTTTGCCGGGGTTGCGATCCAGGTTGCCCGCGATTTGGTCGTACTCCCTGGGCGCCACCTTCCGGATCAGGCCCAGGATCTCCGGGATCGGCCGGAACCCGCAGAGCCCCTCGAAATCCTCGAGTGCCACCAGCATTTCCGGCTTGTGGTTCGGGTCCTTATAGTTCCGCTCCGGGGCATCCAGGGGGACGGCCTCCAGGTTTTCCTTGGCGAACCCCCGTTCCGCCTTGAACCGGGGCGGATGGGCTTGGATCGACAGGGGCTTGGCTGCGGATAAGACCTTGAAAAGGAAGGGGAGGACCGGGCCGAAGCGCTCCGCGACCGTAGGTCCGAGGGCCGGAATGGGAGCCCGGGCTATCAGCCGATCCAGAGGCACGGGACCGTCCTCGGTTTCGGCGATGGATGGAGCCTTGGGATGAGCTCCCATCCAGAGTTCCGCGCAGGGTTTCCCGTCGGGATTGTCGATTCCCAGGAGGCCGGGGATGGCATCCGCGGTTCCCCAATCATAGTGCTGGATCGGATTCTCCAGGCGGAAAATGGGCATGGGAATAGTTTAGCAGGGAATGGTGAATAGTGAATAGTGAATAGTGATACTTGGGGGGCTCAGGGGGCGGAGACGGAAAAGAACCGGGCGATCTCGCCGCGGAGTCTTTCCAGCGGCCCGGTTTCCACGCGGCACCGGGGAAGGGATTCCAGGAACTGGTGACCGTAGGGCTTGCGGACGATCCGGGAATCCAGGACCGCCACCACCCCCCGGTCCTCGGAATGGCGGATCAGCCGTCCGAATCCCTGCTTGAACCTGAGGACCGCCTCGGGAAGGGAGAGTTCCAGGAAGGGGTTTCCCTCCCTGCGCTCGATGGCTTCCGCCCGGGCCTGCTGGACGGGATCCGTGGGAACCCGGAACGGGAGCTTGGCGATCACCACCATGCGCAGGGTGTCCCCGGGGGCGTCGACCCCCTCCCAAAAGGAGTCCGTCGCGAACAGGACGCTGGCGGCGTCGGCCTTGAAGGCGTCCAGGAGCCGGCCCCGCTCGTCCTGACCCTGCCGGAAGGCCGTGATCCCCAACTCGGCCAGGCGGGGCAGGGCGGCCTCGTAGGAGGAGCGGAGGGAGTCGTAGGACGTGAAGAGGACCAGGGCATGGCCCCCGGAGGCCTCGAGGAGGCGGATAACCGCCCTGTCCACCCAGGCCTGCCACCGGGGGTCGTTCGGGGCCGGGGAGTCGTCCGGAAGGGCAACCAGGGCGTTCTCCTCGTAGGGGAAGGGAGAGGGGTAGACGGCGGTTTCCACCTCCTCGGCCGTGCGGGCCAGTCCCACCCGCCGCTTCCAGTAATCGAAGGACCCCCCGACGGCCAAGGTCGCGGAGGTGCAGACCACGGTGCGGTAGGGGTGGAAGACCGCCTCGTTCATCATTCCCGAGAGGTCCAGGGGGGTCGCGGTGTACTTCGCGAAGGGCTCGCCCCGTACGGTCTTCTCCCGGGATATCCAGAGCACGGACTCGGGGTACTCCTGGGGTTCCCGAAACCGGGCGCAGAGGGAGGCCAGTTCCGAAAGCCTTCTCAGGATGAGCTTGGCCTCGTAGACCGAGGGATCCGTTCCGGTCTCCTCGGGGAGGGGATCGAAGAGGTCCTTCAGGAGCTGGGCCAGGGCAACCAAGGCCTTCTCCAGGGCGGACAGGGGGGTGAAAAGGGATTCCTCCAAGGCGGGTTCCCGGCGGCGGATCCTCAGGGCGGGTTCCGACCCGAGGAGGGAAACAGTCCGGCCGTCCAGGTCGTCCGCCGCGGCCCGCACCGCGGCGATCTGTCCCGGAACCTTTGCGTAGAGATCCGCAGGCAGTCCTTTCAGGTTCTGAAGCCGAACCAGGGCCCCGAACCGGCGGTCCCGCTTGGTACGGAAGAGGCGGCCCAGGGCCCGGAGCACGGCGAAGCGGGTGAGTTCCTCGGAAAAGTAGCTGACCGCGCTGGACTCCATGGAGTGGGCCTCGTCGAACACCAGGGCCTGGAAGGGCGGCAGGACCGCTGCGGCCTCGTACCCCACCCCTCCCATCCGGGCGGCCAGGTCCGCGAAAAGCAGGTGATGGTTGGCCACGATGAGGTTCGCGTCCGCGGCTTCCCGTCTAGCCCGGAGAACGAAGCAATCCCCCCGGCGGGAGCAGCGCAGGCCCAGGCAGGCGTCCGCCTCGGACCGGACCCGGCTCCAGGTCTCCTCGTCGGGCCAGAAGGAGAGGTCCGCCCGGTCCCCCGTGGGGGACTGATCGGCCCAGGCGGCGATGCGCCGCAGGGGGTGCTCGTCCCCAGCCAGGAGGCCTTCCTCGTCCAGGGCTTCGGACAGCCGGTTGCGGCAGAGGTAGTTCCCCCTCCCCTTGGCCAGCACGGCCTTGAGCTTCTTGCGAAAGAGCTCCCGGATAACGGGGATGTCCTTGTCCATCAGCTGGCGTTGGAGGTTCAGGGTGGCCGTGGAAACCACGACCCGGTCCCCGTTGCGGGCGGCCCAGGCGAAGGCCGGAAGGAGGTAGGCGTAGGATTTGCCGACCCCCGTCCCCGCCTCGGCGGCGAGAATGAACCCCTCGTTGAAGGCCCGGGTGACGTGGCGGGACAGCTCGACCTGGCTCTCCCGGGGCTCGTAGGAGGGGATGCGTTGGGAGAGCTTGCCTCCGGGTTCCAGGACCCCGGCGATCTCGTCCTCGTCCAGGGCCGCCAGGGCCCGGCGTCGGGCGGGCTCGGCGATCACGTAGATCCGCTCCACCCGGTTGTCCACGATGTAGGAGCCGATCCCGCGCTCCCCGACGGAGGACGCCACGGAAAGGTCCGCCTGGCTGGGCTCCAAAACCCCGGAGGGGTGGTTGTGGAGGATCACGTCCCCCCGGTCCAGGTAGGAGGCCAGGGCCAGGACCTCGTCCCTGCGTCCCCGGGCGGCCACGGTGATCTCCGCCACGAGGCCTTCCTCGTCCAGCCGGCCCGCCGCGAAGACCTCGTTCCCGCCCGCGTCCGCTATGGCTTCCCGGAGCGCCTCGGCGGCGGAGGCGGTCAGGCGCTCCGAGGCGGTCATGCCAGCTTGGCGAGTATCTTGAGTAGCAGGCCCTTGAGCTCGGATTCCGCCCGCTTTCCGACCTCCACCACCTCCGCGTGGGTCAGGGGGGTCTTGCTGAGCCCCGCGGCTAGGTTGGTCACGCAGGATATGCCCAAGACCCGCATGCCCAGGTAGCGCGCGGCCGTGGCCTCGGGTACCGTGGACATCCCCACCAGGTCGGCCCCCAGGGTCCGGAGCATGCGGATCTCCGCGGGGGTCTCGAAGGAGGGGCCCGATAGACCCGCGTAGACCCCTTCCTTGAGGGGCTTATCCGCGCAGCTCCAGGCCAGGGCCCGGAGTTCCTTGGAATAGACCTCGCTCATGTCGAAGAAGCGTTCCCCCAGGGGCTTCCCGGAGGGATCCGCGGGATTGGGCCCGATAAAGGCGTTCGTACCCATCAGGTTGATGTGGTCCTGGATGAGCACCAGGTCCCCGGGGACGTACTTGGCGTTGATCCCTCCCGCCGCGTTCGTGAGAATCAGGTTCCGCACCCCCAGGGCTTTCAGGAAGAAAATCGGGAGGACCACGTCGTCCATGGGATGGCCCTCGTAGTAATGAAAGCGTCCTGCCAGGATCGCCGCGTCCTTGGAGAGGCACAGAATTCCCTTGTGCCCCTGCACCGTGGGCTTCGGGAATTCTGGGATCTCGGAATAGGGGATTTCCTTGTAGCCCAGCCCCTCCACGATGCCGGAAAGTCCGGAACCCAGGATGACGGCGCTGGATGGCCTGAACTCCGGGGGTATGGCGGCGGCAGCCCGGGCGATGCGATCTCCGTAACCGTGTTTCATGTTGCGTTCCTCCCTGTCGGCGATTCCCGTATGTCCCCCGGCGTCCCCGAGGCGGCCGTCTCGGACACCTTGAAGCGCGCCACCAGTTCCCGCAGGCGCCGCACCGATTCGGAGTTTTCCGTGCCCGCCCGGGATATGGCCTCCGCGGCCTTGTAGATCTCGTTGATGCCGATCGTGATCTCCTCCATGCCGTTCTTGGTCTCCGTGGAGTAATCGGACATGCGGGCCATGGCGTCCGAGATCGCCGCCACCCGGTCGTTCATCTCCCGGCTGGATCCCTTGACCTCCTCGGTTGTGCTCACCAGGGTGCCCAGGGCTTCCAGGACCTCCCGCGCTCCCACGGATAGCTCATGGGTGGTGTTCTTCATCTCCGACATGGAGTTCGCGACGTTCTTGATCTGCTCCACGATCTGGGAGAAGGCGACGCCGGTCTTCTCGGTGCTGGCCTCGGAGACCTTGATATACCCCATGACTTCGCTCAGGGAGTGGGTGATCTGGGCGGCGCTCTCGGCGCTGGATTCCGCGAGGCTCCGGATCTCGTCGGCCACCACGGCGAATCCCTTGCCGTATTCTCCCGCGTGGGCGGCCTCGATGGCGGCGTTCATGGCCAGGAGATTGGTCTTGGAGGCGATGCCCTGGATGATCTCGATCATCTCCAGGATGACCCCCGCGGACTGGGCGACCTTCTTGATCACCTGCTCGGTCTCCTCCATCTCCGCTTGGCCGCCCTGGGCCGTGGCTTCCAGTTCCGTGGAGATCCGAAGTTTCTCCTCCGCGGTCTTGGCGATGTTGTTGATGGACGCCCCCATCTGCTCGATGCTGGCGCTGGATTGGGTGATGGCCGCGGCCTGGTTCTGGATGAGCTCGGCCAGCCGGCCGATGTAGTCCCGAAGATCCCGGGCGGAGGAGGCGCTGTCGGCGATCTCCCCGTCCAGGCGCACGATCTTGTCCTTCATGTGTTCCGTGTTCGTGCGGATCTCATGGAGGCTGGCCGCGGTTTCCTCCGAGCTGGCGGCCAAGTCCAGGGAGATTGCTCCCACGCCGTCGGACTCGGTCTTGACCAGCCGGACCATGGACTCCAAGGTCCCGATGAAGTCGTTGAAATAATCCGCAACCCGTCCGATCTCGTCCCGGGCGCTTACGGAGGCCCGGACCGTCAGGTCGCCGCCCGCGGAGCGCTCGAAGGCCTGGACATATCCCCCGAGGGGCCGCAACACAAGGCGGACGATCAGGAAGAGGCTGGCGCCCAGGAGGGCCATCACCGTCAAGGTGAAGGCGGCGATGTTCCGGATCGCCTGGGATCTCGCCTCGGACCCCGCGCCCAGGGAACTTATGATCTCGAAGGCTCCGTGCACTTCCCCTACCTTCCAGCCTTCGCGGATTCCGCCTACCGGGTCCCGGGAGCCCGCAGGATCCCCGTGGCAGATCATGCATTCCCGGGTCAGGCGGATGGGGCGGAAATACCGGACCTGGAAGCGATCCCGGATGACGTACTCCTCCAGGGTGCCCGATTCCAGGGCTTTCAGGGCCTCGATTTCCGGTCCCGCGGGGGCGTTCGCGGGGTTCCGGGGGGAGTACTTCGGCACCCGTAGGAGGTATCGGTTCGATTCCGCGTTCCGGCTGGCTACGTCTATGGCGGAAAGTATGGGCACCGCGGCGAGGATCTTCTCCCGATCTCCCTCCGCTGCCAGCTCTTCCAGGTCCCGGAGGACACCCATGTCGAGCTTGGCCGCCATGGCGTCCCGGGTGGCTTCGGCCGTCATCACGATGATGCGGCTCTTTTCCAGGATCGAGGTATAGGCCAGCTTGGCGATGTCCCCGATGTACACCAGGGCGATCAAGACCGCTATTACAACTATTCCCGCAAGGGTGATGCTGAGCACCTTCGCCTTCAAACTCAGGTCGCGAATCCTCATCCGACTCCTCGGCTCCTTGAAAAAAGATGATTCCGCGAATCCAGTATAGCCGGGGAGGTCCGGCGTCGCAAGTTCGGCGGCTCCCGGGCCATGGAAGGCCGGACCACGGCCCTTTGTCCAAACCCCGCGGTGCTTGTATACTATAGCGGGCTGTCGAAGTACCTCGATTACAGCGACACCCCGGAAGGAAGCTTTTCCGGTGTGGATACCGGTTCCGCCGGCCGATATTGAAGCGAAGGGGTAGACTCCTCTTCTGGGTTCCGGGTCTCCCTAGCCCGGCGCGAACGGTTGTCCAGGAATAGGAAGCAGATGACGATAGGCCAGAAAGCCTCTTTGAGCACCCTCATCAGCGTGGTCCTCTTCGCGGGATTCGCGGTACTGGCCTATTCGGGGCTTTTCGAGACCGTCCAGGCTCGGTTCTACAATCCTAGGGTGGCGTCGGGGGTGAACAAGACCCTGGAAACCCTGGCCCGGGAATCGGAAACCTACCATTCGGTTCTTTCCGGCCGCTTCAAATCCGTCCTGGCCCTGGACTTCGTACGCCGGAGCGTCCTACCCAACCAGAGCTCCGAGGACATCTTCAACCGGAGTTCCGCCTTCGGTCGTCTCGCCGAGGAGACGCCGGGACTGGTGGGCGTCCGACTGGTGGACGCGGACGGCAAGAGGATCCATTTCAGCACCTATGAAGGAGACGTGCTGCGCCGGGAGGATTTCCGGCAGGTATACCGGAATTACGGGGATGGCGATGTCTCCATGGAGCTTCTGGCCGTTCCCGACGGCAGTCCGGGCATTGTCCGCATCCTGGAAGCCTCGAACTCCTTCGTCTACGCCTTCCCCTTCCGGGACTCCTTCGACGCGTACCGGGGGACCGCCCTATTCCAGGTTGCCCGATCGGGGCTCCAGGAATACTTGGTAAAGACCGGAGCTCTGCCGGTGGGCGAAGATTTCCTCCTCCTGGACGGCCGAGGCATCCTGTTCGGGGCGCCTCGGCAGGGCAGGACCGAGCTGGCCCGAAGGGTGGTCGAGCTCTGGTCCGGCCGCATCGACTCAGAGCCCATACCCGTCGGTTCCATGGAAAATTCCGAGGAGTACGTCCTCTTCTCCCGGAGGGGGGAGAACGGGCTGTACGGTCGCCTGGCGCCGGTTTCCTGGTTCATCCTTCCCAATTCCATGCGGGCGGTATTCCTGGGAGCCTTCCTCATCACCGCCTACCTTCTGTCCTTCCTCCTCTTGAATCTGCGCCAGGAAGACCTGGCCGTGATATCCCATCGGGTCAAGAGCCTGCAGATCGGATTGCTCGAGGAATACCTGGACCGGAAAGGGGACCTGGATTTCGCGCGCTGGAAGAGCGAACTCGAGTCCCGTAAAGGCGAAGTCCGAGCGGAGATTCGGGCCGGGCTCGGCCGGGTTCGGAAATCCCGGCGCAAGCAGGTGGACGACCTGATCGACCGGGGATGGGACGAGATCCTGCAAATACTAGGCGCCCGGACGCCCGCAACCGAGCCCCAGGTGGACATCGCCCGTATCGAAAGCCTTCTAAAACAGGCCCTTTCCAACGGATCCCTGGTCGTGAACGCCGCCCCGGTTCCGGTCTCCGGAAAGAAGACCCCGCAGAAGTCCCAATCCTCAGCCGCGCCTCTAAAGGCCGAAGCCGTCGAAGAGGCCGAGACGGTCGAAGAAGTCGAGATTTTCGAAGAAGCCGAAGAGGCCGAAGCGGTCGAAGAGACCAAAGCCGTCGAGGAGGCCGAGGCGGTCGAAGAAGCCGAGGCGGTCGGAGAAGCCGAGGCGGTCGAAGAAGCCGAGGCGGTCGAAGAAGCCGAGGCGGTCGAGGAGGCCGAAGCGGTAGAAGAGGCCGAGGCGGTCGAAGCGGCTGAGGTGCTCGAAGAGGCCGAGACGGTCGAAGAAGTCGAGGTTTTCGAAGAAGCCGAGGCGGTCGAAGAAGCCGAGGCGGTCGAGGAGGCCGAAGCCGTCGAGGAGGCCGAGGAGGCCGAAGCGGTCGAAGCGGTCGAAGAGGCCGAGGAGGCCGAAATTTTCGAAGAGGCCGAAGCCGTCGAGGAGGCCGAGGCGGTCGAGGAGGTCGAAGCCGTCCAGGAGGCCGAGGCGGTCGAAGAAGCCGAGGCGGTCGAGGAGGCCGAAGCCGTCGAGGAGGCCGAAGCGGTCGAGGAAGCCGATGCGGTCGAGGAAGCCGAGGCGGTCGAGGAAGCCGAGACGGTCGAAGAAGTCGAGGTTTTCGAAGAGGCCGAAGAGGCCGAGGCGGTCGAGGAGGCCGAGGCGATAGAAGAGGCCGAGGCGGTCGAGGAGGTCGAAAAGGCCGAAGCCGTCGAGGAGGCCGAAGCTGTCGAAGAAGCCGAGGCGGTCGAGGAGGCCGAGGCGGTCGAGGAGGCCGAGGTTTTCGAAGAGGCCGAAGCGGTCGAGGAGGCCGAGGCGGTCGAGGAAGCCGAGGCGGTAGAAGAGGTCGAAGCGGTCGAGGAGGCCGAAGCGGTCGAGGAGGCCGAGGTTTTCGAAGAGGCCGAAGCCGTCGAGGAGGCCGAGACCCCCTCGGGCCCGACCCTGGCTGAGGTCGAGTCCCTGGCCTTCGACCGTTCGTCATCGGAATGGGAAGACATACCCGATACAGAGACCACCGACCTGCCAGCCCTAAATCTCGCGTCTCCCTTGGAGGATGTTCTCGGGCACCTAGAGGACGATCAGCTTGGACCTTCCTATAGCGGCGAAGAATCTAAACCCGGGATAGAACCACTCACGAAGGAAGAGGCACAGGAACCCGAGGAAGCGGAGTTCCTTGAGGAGCTTCCGGAGGTGGAGGAGTCCGAGGACGTCTCTACAGGTCCCGGAATTCCGGCGGAATCCGAAGAAAGCGTCGGCGACAGGGCCCGTAGGCTTTCACAGGAGGATGAGGACATCCCCGTCATACCGGAGGATCTAGGCCTCGAGCTTGTGGACGAGACCGAACTCTCCGAGATAAGCGAGTACCTGGATATCGAAGGCACCCGCTTGGCGGCGATCCTGGCTGCCGAGAGCCTCCAGGAATCCAACCCTGTGATCGAGTTCGGCGCGTCCGAAGCCGTCGAGGAGGCTGAGGCGGCCGAGGAGGCCGATGCGGCCGAGGAGGCCGAGGCGGTCGAGGAGGCTGAGGCGGCCGAGGAGGCTGAAGCCGTCGAGGAGGCCGAGGCCGTCGAGGAGGCCGAGGCGGTCGAGGAGGCCGGGGCGGTCGAGGAGGCCGAAGCGGTCGAAGAGGCCGAAGCGGTCGAAGAGGCCGAGGCGGTCGAAGAGGCTGAGGCGGTCGAAGAGGCCGAAGCCGTCGAGGAGGCCGAGGCGGTCGAAGAGGCTGAGGCGGTCGAAGAGGCTGAAGCCGTCGAGGAGGCCGAGGTTTTCGAAGAGGCCGAAGCCGTCGAGGAGGCCGAGGCGGTCGAGGATGCCGAGACGGTCGAGGAGGCCGGGACGGTCGAAGAGGCCGAGGCTTCGGAGCATCTCGAGGAGCTCGAGACCGTCGATCTTGCTGAATTCGGGATTTCGGACCTGGGATCGAAAATCCCCAGCGCCGAACTCCTTTCCCGGATCGAGGCTATGGAATTCCCCGGTTCCCCGACCCAGGAACCGGAGGATCTTCTTGAAGAGGTAGAGTTCGAGGTGTTCCTGAGCACCCTGGATCTGTCCGCCCTGGAGGGCTGGAACGATGAAGAGGGGTTCTTGGATTTCGATCTTGCCGCCATCCGGGAGGATATCCGGGAGGAAGAGCTGGACGACATCCCCCTCGTGGGGGACGAAGTCGAGATTCTCTCCGACGAGGACCGGGAACGCCTGGAGGAGCTCCCGGCATTCGAAACCCAGGAGGCGGCGGTGGATCTGGAAGCTTCCGTGGGTTCCCTGCCCGCGTACGAGTATCTCCCCTTTGACCGACGGGTCGTCTACGCCTTCCAGCCCCAGGAGGGGGAGCTGGAAAACCTCGGGGATGCGGATCTTCCGGAGCCGGAACCCCTGGAAGAGTTCACCGAGGAAGGCGAAGGCTCCTCCGAACGGGAGGTGATCGTCCTGGAAGACGGCGTCTACACGATCAACCGGGATGCGGTGGATTCGGACATTTCGAAGGATCCCTCCCTGGCTGCCTTGGCCGAGGAAGTGCTCAAGGACACGTCTCGATAATCCCCTCGCCGGTCCGGTTCCCGGACGCTCCCCTTTCGTGCGCCTTGACACCGCGTTCACCGGCTCGTAGGCTCACTCTGTGAAAGAACCCAAGATATTCGGCATCTATCTTGCCCGCAGGTATTCGGGCGAGCTTCTGATACTCCATCCCTTTCGACCGGACAGCCCGATCTTCCGGGATCCGGAGGGTATACTCCTGGAGGGCCGCTACGCTTCGGAACCGGGTCCGGGAGAGACGGAGACCATCCGCAGGGTCCTTCACGGGGAACTCGAAAAAGGTCTGCGCAAGAACGCCCTGGACCGGGGATTCTACGCCCGTCTCCTGTCCTCCGCCGGTGTTTTCCTGGTTCTGTATTTGTTCCTTTCCATTGTAGTCCGGGATCCGGTCCCCCTGGTCGACGAGCTCCTGGCCGGCGTCCTAGGGGCCTTCGCGGCCTGGTTCGCCCTGGAACGGCGGGCCCTGTCCTCGGAGGATTTCGCCCTTCGAGCCGCCGGCCTGCGCAGGATCCTGGATACAGCCCTCTTCCGTCCCAGTCTGGCAGCTAAGTACCTGGAAGAGGTCTTGCTGGACGCGGAGACCCTGGAACCCGAACGCCTGGCGGAATATCCGGCCTCCGCCGGGGGCGGGGGCTTTTCGGAGGAAGAGCTCCGGGATTTTGCCGAGCTCGCAAGCGCCCTGGAAGCCCGTTTGCCCAGGGAGGACGCGGAAGAGGCGAGGAGGACCGCAGCCGACCCGGCAGCCTTGCCCCGGCTGATCCGAAGGCTGGCCGGGAAACGTTCCTCGGATCTTCCGGTCCTGCTTTCCTATATCCGGATCAAGGCTCTGAGCGGAGTGGACGCATGACCTTCTCCGACCTGGCAGCCAGGGTGGCGCGCGGATACGCCCGGCTTCTGCGTTCCGTCGCGGAGGTGGTCCTTGTCTTCGCGGGGATGGCGGGACTGGCCTTTGCCGTGGTCTTCCCCCTGTGGTGGCTCGCGGTCCATCGAAGGGAGCTGTATACGGCTCTCATCGCGGGGGCGTTCTTGGCGGCCGCCCTCCTTCTGGCCCTGCGCCGCATGCGGGCCGGTGGACGGGAGGATCCCGGGGTTTCCAAATGCGGATCCAGGATCCGTCGGATCCTGGCGCGCCTGCTCCTCGGGGTCGGCGCGTACGGGACGGGAGTCCTTATCCTCCGCGCGCCGATCCTGGGAATTGCGGCGGCCCTGATCCTCCTTGCCGGGGCAGGGATCTTGGCCTTTGGTCGGGGCGAGCGGTCCGACCGGGGACGATGAAGTCCTCCCGAAGCGCGGTCAGGAACCGGCGAAGCGAGATGGGTACCCCGGAACGCGCGAGGGGACCCGCCCCGGGTTCCCGGATTCGGCGGCTTTGCGCGTTTTGTCTGGGGCTCGGCCTGGCGGCGAGCCTGGCCGCCCAGGCTCCGGTCTATCCCCTCATCCGGAGGCTCGAGGCTTCCGACCTAGCGTTTCGCCAGCTTTCCGACTCCGTCGCCCAAAGCCGACGGGCGGAGATGACGGGTTCGCCCTTCCCGGATCTACTCTTCTTCGCCTACGTGCTTCCGGAGGATGCGGACCTCATCGCCCTGTCCGCGCGGCTGAACCTTCCCTACGAAACCCTCGCCACCGCCAACCGCATCGGCGAATCCGGGGTTCTTCGGGCGGGCCGGGCCGTCGTCGTGCCCTCCGTGACGGGAGTCTTCGCGGTTTTGGATCCGGCGAACGACCTGGAATACCTGATCGCCGCGTCCCGGCCGCCCGCCGAACGGGAGATCCGGGTCGGTATCCGAGGAGCCGCCGGCGTCTCCGAGTTCAGGTTCCTTCCGGGCATGCGGTTCACACCCGCGGAGCGGGCCTTTTTCCTGGGTACGGGGTTCCGGTTCCCCCTGCCCAAGGGTCGGATGACCAGCGGGTACGGCCTCCGGGCCAGCCCGATCACCGGTGAAATCCAGCACCATGCGGGAATCGACCTGGCCGC